>Ga0316217_10001692_pt1 | contig 28063 bp, 27 predicted proteins | sample 1anoAmetaG_FD_203633 | JGI IMG/M metagenome (GOLD analysis project Ga0316217, IMG submission 203633) | Freshwater microbial communities from Trout Bog Lake, Wisconsin, USA - 1anoA | ecosystem: Environmental > Aquatic > Freshwater > Lake > Hypolimnion/Profundal zone | place: USA: Wisconsin... | reverse complement strand
AACCATCTGATCGTTGCTCAGTGGCTTACCCATTCATCTAATATCTACTACAAAAGGTAATCATAAGACAAACCACAAACAATCACAGCATCTTCAGTACTCCGAGTATATGTTCTTGAGCAGCTGGTTTTGAAACAGACGGGTCGAGGAAGTTCTGGCCATATTCTTGAGCAAGAAGAGCATGCGGTCGAACAGCTTCATCTGGTGCTCATTGAGAAATGCCACGTGCAGGGTACCGTCTTTGAAGCGGATGTCGATGACCTGGTACTCCCGTTCCTAGAAGTACTTGACCCTCTTGATCTCATTGATGTTGATCCTGAGCAGACTCTTCTCGAAGGTGAGGTTGGGAAACAGCTCCAAAATTTCAGTCAGCACGATATACCCGCAATTAAACACGGACTGGTTGAGCTCATTCCCCACCTCGCTATCTGACAGCCGATAAAAGGCTTCGTACACCCAACCCTCCTTCTCCTTGTTCTGCCGATGCATCGTCTTGCTAACCTCCTCCTCGTCAATGGCCCTGAGCCTCTCGCAAAGCTCCTTGTTGAGGAAGATAACCAACTCGCTCAGACTATTCTGCTCGACATCAGTGATGCGTTTGTTCATGCGATCCTCGAGTTCCACCGAGGTCTGCGTATCCTCAAAGTGCCGCAAGTAGGGCTTGAGCTTGGCCACCTCGCGGCAAATGTCGCTCTTGGTGAATATGAGTTCATCGTTCTCGTTGGACTTCTTCTTGGCTGCCTACTGGTTGGCCTACTTCTTCTGGACCTTGTTGCTGACCTTCGTGCTGCTGCTGGAGAGGATGGAACTCAGCAGCTACCCCTTCGACTACTTGTGGAGGGATGGCTTGAAGTCTTCATCCAGCTGCATGAGTTCTTGGAACTTGGTCTCGATCTTGCGGATGTTGAGGTCTTTCTGCATTATTTGAATGTAGTTTTTATAACTATCGCCTATCTATAACCACTGCCTATTATAACTATTACACTCATGGAAATCACACATCCCTCCTCCCCTCTCGCCCGCCTCTTCTCCCAAACCATCCAGAACGTCACGTCAGCAACCCCCTTTGTAAAACTGCACAACGACCTGGTACAACTGCACTCGGGTGGTGAGCTAGCGCAAGTGAAGGGGTTGGTGTCGCAGCAATAATCAATCAGTAATGGACCGTTGCCAAATTAGCAGAGGGATATTGGTCGGAGGTAGCATATCTCTGAGCAGTTGGATTACCAGATCGCAGATACGTAGCAAGTTGCAGCAATATAAAAAAGTGACTAGCTAAGGATGCATGGTAAATAGGCAGAGGCAGAGTAATAAAAGGGAAGGAAGGTGGTGCCGCTGTAACAGCCGCCGTCGATCCAGCAGCCCGTGGTGCACTAGCAGAGCATGAAAGATTCATCGTCGTAAAACAAGCAGATTGTTCGGCAAAGTTCAGAAGAATCCTCGATAAATATGTAACTGACCCTCAAAACCAAACAGACTAGGAACCTCAGCAACACCCTCGCCAGGCAAGACTCCCTCATCTACTCTGACGCCACCCTAATGTACTCCAATGCCACCGGCTTCGGTGCCTAATCTCACAACCCCACTCAACAGCTCCCCCAAAGATCCCAATCCCACAAGTCAGCCCTCCGGCAGATCTAGGACGGGTAATAGAACGAGATTTCAACCAAAATGGAACGAGCAGTGAGCCGAGAAGTGGCCCGAGCACGCCAAAACACTGACGAAACCACGTCCCTCCAATAGATCCAAGCCAACCTGCAGAGCCAGCCCAAGGAGGAAGAACCACTGTTCCCAACCGAGGTGGAGGAGTACAAGAGCAGGATCACGAGGGTGCGGTAGATCAAGGAGAAGAAAAAGAAGCAGCTGGAGAACGAGCTCAACAGGGTGACCCGCGAGATCGACGAGCTGGCCAGGAAGGAGTCCGAGGCCCAGGTCGTCAAGAGCAGTGACTTTGAAAGCAGGGTCAAGATAGCTGACAACGCAGTGGCGCAGGTCAAGGCGTCGAAGCTGGTGCGCGGCCTGCAGAAGGAGAAGAAGGCCCGGCACTAGGCCCACCTCGACGAACTGCAACTCATCGACAGAAACATCAACCACTACATGGAGGAACTCATGAAGGAGCGCTTCAAAAACTAGGAGAAGACCAAGCAGAAGAAGAAACTAGAAATCATCGAGCGCATGAAACACCAGGAAATGCGCAAAATAGAAGACCAGAAGCAGAAGGAGCTTAATATCAAATTCGTAGCCAAACTCAAGGGCAGCAGCAGTCGACCCCACATCTAACAGCAGGTCACTCCCACGAAATATCAGCTCAAAAATCCAGTTTCCGACAAACGATATGAGATCCCCGCGGTGAAGCAAAGGAGCCCGACGAGGGTGAGCGAGCAGGGAGGGTAGGATAGCCAGATAACCCCCGAACTGTCTCGGAAGAAGGCCATGCTGAAGAAGGTGCGAAACATAAGTTTCAAGAAGGAGAGGCAAGATGCCTACTAGCAAATCTTGATGTGATTTTTCTTTACAACCTCTATCTATCACCTATCCTCATTAGAAATAGCTATCGGCCAGCATTGTTCGACTATCTCATGGATGAGGTAGATCTAACAAATATAAAAACGGCCATCTATCAGACGCATCATGATTTATATATTACTCAATCCTTGTTACTCGTGCAGATATTCAATGAAATATAAAAGGTTCCTACTCAAAGATTTCCCCACCGACCAGTTCCCCATGGACTTGTCGTGCTTCGACTTGCAGAATGATGCGGAGATAGATGAAGACATCAAATAGGGACAGGCCATCGTCAAAGTAATTTGGATAAGCATCGACCCTCTGCTAAGAACGTGGATTTCAGGTGCCAAATCCTATCTCGACCCCGTGAAGCCAGGCTCGCCCATCCCAGGCTTCGGCATCGGCAAAGTAGTCAAAATATGCAAGAAGAAGGGGCTAAAGAACCCAATCTAGGTGGATAGCTGGTGCGTGGGGATGTTCGAATGGTCGCAATACATCAAGATAGATATCAGTCTCATCTACCATCTGCCTTTCAACGTAGCCATTAGCTTACTTAGAACGGGGAGGAGATGTATAAGTTTTTGACCATCTATGGACCCACAGGATTCACGTCGTATCTCTCGATCAAACGATAGATCATACCTTTCCAAATCCAGCACCCAGTCACTAAGAAACCCAAAACCCCATAGAATATCAACATTGTCATTTCTTCGGTAGCCGGTGGGATAGGGTTGACGGTAGCATAATACCTGTTCAAGCTAGGCTACAAAAGAGTCTTCGGCTTAGCCGGGTCAGATGAGAAATGCAAGGTGGCCACAGACCTCGGCTGCAAAGCCTGCATCAACTACAAACGCTACTACGACAAGGACACCATCCGAGCCAAGTAGTTCGAGCAGGCCGTTGCCCAAATGATGGACAACTAGCCCATCGACATCTACTACTAGAACGTCGGGGAAGACATGCTGTCGTCAATGCTGGCGCTGATGGCCAACCACTCCAAGATAGTGATGTGCGGGGCGACTGCCACCTACAACAGCTGGGGCAAGCAGCAGGGCATCCGCAACTACTAGAACATCATCACCAGGAGGATACAGGTCAAGGGTATCCTCTACTTCGCCTAGAGCTATAATGAGAGGACCAGTGCTTTGATGGAGATGATGTCGCATGATATGAAGGGGCAGGATGTGCTGGTCAAGGGCATACAGAAGCTGCCCACGACTTACAGGGATATGATTTTCGGGAAGTTCATCGGCAAGCCTGTGGTGCAGCTGTGGGAGGAAGGAGAGGTCCTGTTCGATTGATTGTGTAGCTGATTGCTTGCTTAATCAACCACTATCAGAACTACCATTATTAACTCATACACTGCAAACATTAAAATTAAACACTAATTGAAGCATTCCTATAGGAATTGATGTCTCAATTTAACTTCCACCTGCTATTATCATTATTGCTGCCATCTTGCTCTCTTGCGGCAATTATATCAATAAAGAGGATTATAATCCCAGATGTCTTTCAACAAGCTCAAACTCTCCAGCTGGCTGCTCAGCACCTGCGAGAAAATAAAGTATCACACGCCCACCAACATCCAAGCGTTGGCCATCCCCTCCATATTGCAAAAACAAAGTGTCATCATTAACTCCGAAACCGGCTCAGGAAAAACTGCAGCTTTCGGCTTACCTTTGCTGAATCAGCTCTCCAAAGACCCATACAGCATCTTCGCAGTCATAGTCGCGCCAAGTCTGTAACTAGCCATGCAAATCCAGCAGCAAATGGACATCTTCGGGCAGGCGATGAATCTGCGTCAGGCCCTGATCGTAGGAGGAGTCAACTATCGCATCCAGCATTAACAACTATAGAAGTATCCACATATCGTGGTTGGGACTCCTGGTAGGTTGGCTGAGATGATCACTAAGTCTTAGAAGTTTCGAGAAGAACTGGCAAGAGTGGAAGTGCTTGTACTTGATGAGGCTGATCGGCTTTTCGAGGAGAGGTTGTTGCCCAACATGAAAGATATCATACAGTCTTTACCTGCACTCAACCAGATTCTGCTGGCAACCGCCACCATCGACTAAAACTTCTAAGGCCGGAAGCTACAGCAACTGCTCAACGTCAAAATGAACTTCATCAAACATTCCACTTTCTAGGGCAAGAAAACAGTGACTAATCTCACTCAAAGCTACATATTCACAGCTTAGCAGCTCAAACCTGGATACCTCTTGAGCGTTCTTTCAGCCTACCCCAACTTCAAAACCATCGTCTTCGTGAAGACCTGTAAAGAAGCCACCTTGATCTGCGAGACTCTGCAAAAGCTGGGCCACCAATCCACTCAGTTGCACTCCTTCATGAAAAACAGTCAGCGGATCGCCAATCTTTCCATGTTCAGAGGCGATGCGGCAAAAATACTGGTTACAACTGACCTCACATCAAGAGGACTGGACATTTCTGAAGTGAATCTAGTTATCAACTATCATCTACCAAGGACTGTCGCAGACTATGTGCATAGAGTAGGTAGGACAGCTCGTAATGGACTTCAGGGTGAGGCCATCACCTTTTTGACTCCCAACGAAGTTGACATATTCAAACATATCTAAACCGAAATCGGGGTTGGGATTGAAGCTCACTAGTTCAATGAAAAACCTAACCTTGAGCTGGTTTCTAAGTTCAACCGGATGAAGAGAGAAGTCAAGATTCATTTGATGAGCTGTGGAGTTATGGATGAACTCGATAAGAGGAGATAGAGGAGATAGAGGAAACTCAAAATGAGGCAAAACTAATGATTTTTATCCCTTAAAACGTCCATTCCTGCCAAATACCCGTTTTTCTTACTATAGCCACTATGATAACTTATTGATAATCACTTCTCATAACAATCAAGGTGTTCTCAGCCTGTAAAGTATTCAACAGTCTTTCTCAACATATTTTTCAACTTGAGCCCAATAGTTTCATATTGCTCGCAAAAGCCTCCCAAGGACAACTTCCCTCTACATTCGATAACCTTCGTCTTAATTTCCCCTCTCTCCGAATAATGTACCAAAACGTAAGGCCTGTAGTTATCAAAAATGCAAGGGTTGTATTTGAGCAGCTGCTAGAGATCGTAGTTGATGATCTGAGCTCCCACAACTTCGTTTTGAATGAGGAGTGTTATATCCTAGACCTCCTCTGAGAGCTACCCGAACTATTGAGCCAAAAACAATTTGCTCATTCTCCTTTGAATGGTCTTTATTTTATCCTATTCGCCGAGCAGCGCACGCAAGATAACCAGCCCATTGTATTTGGTCTATCTTTCTTTTTTGTCAGCCGCAGACATCTCAATATAGCTTATCTGCATAGTCAGCTCCCTCTTTTGTTATTTGAGCCTGTTTTCCTGCTCTTTCATCATCCGTTGTTTCTCCTTTTGGTTTCTTCGTAGTCTTTAGTGGTAAAGCCGAAAGCCAAAATACACTCCTAAGAAGACCAGCACTTTATAGGCCTAAAATTTGACCAACTCTTCATCTCCAGTGACAAAGGGAATCGAAGCTTTGAACTTACTATTTGTGAAGCTGATCTGATAGTAGTTAGGCGAACCGATGGAACTGGCAAGCTATATCTTCAAATCTTCATGCAAGTGGAGCTTGTATCCATACATCAGCGATGGCCTCAGAGTTAGGTTGTTCTACTGAGGGTTATAGTTTACTGCTGCTGAAAGTTGGACGAATAGTCTCAAATTACTGTTTAGCTGCCATTCTAGTTTAGGAATGGCTGCAAGGGAACCCCTTTAGATATAAAGCTTCAACGATTTGCTGAATCTCTGATGACTGCTTTCCATAAAATCGAAGTTAAAACTTTATAAATCCGTCATGGCTGAGAAATTAAATCTGTTAAAAGCCTTCTAAATGCTGAACTTTGGATTACCAAACTTGAAATTGCTTATGGATAAAGGTATAAACTTCAAATGCAAGTTATTTTAGCATATTTTGTCGAAACCCACCTCAAAGTTGCTATCTTCTGCTGAGACTGTTGCCAGGATAGTGAGCATGTAATTGGTGTACAACCTTCTCACTGATGAAAAAGTGGTCATCAGAGTGTATTTTGGGTCTGTTCTGATGTTACTAGTGAAATTTGAAAGTGCGATACTGTTGGAAAATCCATAGGCCTCAGGCAGAACCATTTAGTACTCAAAAGAAGCACTAAGTAAACCCAAAATTACTTCTCAAGCTCAGGCAGATTCATGTTACGCTTGGAGTTTTTTTTCATATTAGGCTTCTTGTTTCTGATAGGTTTCGCCATGTTCACAACACTTTTGGTCACAAATTTAGTCTTGTCCATCTCAAAAGTGGCCTATCTTTCGTACAGCAGATAAACCATCAGTTGTTTCAGCCTCTTCATAGAAACAATAATACTATTGTCTGCTCATCGCTAAGCTACTCGACATCGAATTCATGGAACGCAGCAGGTGACTAGTCTAAAACCTTCAAAGCAGTGATCCCATATTACTTGAAAAGAAATCTTCTGAGAGGACTCGCAATCGATTTGTATGCCTCGTCGATTTGTTCAAATAACCTTTTTGAGGCCTGATAGTTCTCAAGAGGCTGCTTGTCTGGATGCAGACTCCTGGTCAGATGCCTATATCTTTCCTTGATTTAATCGTAAGATGCGTCTTCTTAAAGATGGAGTATCTCGTAGGGATTTTTCATAATTAATTATAATTATCTTATGTAGATTTTTTTCGGCCAATCTTAGTATTTATGGACAGATGATTATGAACTAAAGCCAATCAACCAAAAGAAAGCAACCATTCTAACAAATAAAGAAATCTATCTAGCAGAATTAGAAAGAAAAAACAATAACAAACACAAAAAAACGCAAGGAATGGCATAGCCCAAGTGATATAATGAAGTTATTAAAATATCATTTTTCTATCAACTGCGAAAAGAGCGTTTTCTTTTAGTTTATAAGTTCTCGTATAGTCGCGTTTCTTCTCTCTATCTCTCCTCCAAGGATAAGCTGAAGCTGCTTATTCTACTCTCTGAGTATCTCTACCACTGCTTGCGAACTATCCAAGGAATAATCCACAGACATTCTGCTGTGCTAGAGCACCTTCCTTTCGTTTTAGTGGCATTGTAGCTACCATTTCCATTTATTCTTTTACTGCTCCCATCTAATCTGCTCGTCGTTGTACTTTTCAACCAAGTTTAGGTACTTCCTCTCAGCCATAAGAATATTTTAGGATAGATACCTTATTTCCTGCACATGCTGCTCTAACTACTACTTAACTCGGCCTACGATGATATCCTTTTCAATGATGGTTTTGTTTTTATTATATATATCTTCCTGCATCAACCGCACTTGATCTGACAAATTCATCAGCTAACCGTATTGCTTTGTGTGCTAACTTTAGAAGTAATTATGCTGGCAAGCCAACTTATACTTCAAATCTTCCTTTTAAGCACAAGCTGTTTCATATTGTTCCCTGAGCTTTGAATTCACTTACTTTACAGTGAAAAGTTCGTTTCTCAGCTACAAAAGAAAATCGTCTAGTTGTTTTGTCTTCTTTTCATAGAGGACTAGCTTTTATCTAGCATCCATGTTTGCCCTTTAGACATCAGAGAACCTATACTTCAGTTATTGGGAACGTTAATCTTCTTTGAGCAATTTGTCGATTTCTTCTTTCATAAGATGTAATTCAGCTTTTAAATTGCTAGTTTATAAGGTATTCTCTGCGTTAGATTTCAGCAACTTCCTATATTAGGTCTCTAATTGACTGAATTGTGAGGATAACTGGTTGTATTGCTCAATCTCTCTTTCATACTTCTATTGGTAGTATCTCTTTTCTTTTCCCTATTACTCTCTAATGGATCTCTTTTATACTTATAAGGCTTCATTTTGTTGGTTCAAAATTTCAAGATGCTGCATCAAAGACATTTAGCTTGATTACTTGCTTTGTAATCGATTGGTAAGTGTTTTGAGTTAAATTTCCTTATCTTCTATGATCTTCATAGCTTATTTGATTTTACTTGAAGCCTTTTAATTTTAGGTATTTAAAATTTGGTTTTGGTTTTGGAGATAATCGTTGCCTTCGTTGATTTGTCTCTCAAGTAGCGATATTTTCTGTAAAATCTTTTACTCCTGCAATCTTTGACAAGAAATTTACTATTAGAGGTCAGATATCTCAGCTTCATAACTCTTAATTGAATCATCTTTCGCCTTCAAATCTAGGTTACTTTTCTACAGTAAACTGGTTATGCTTTATATCTATCTTTCTTTCTTAATCAAAATCTCTTCATATTAGATCTTACAGTTTCGTAGTTTATCTTATTGCTACTGATTACAATGCCTCATGAGCTATTTAACGTATCTCTACCATTTTTTTACCTAAAGTGCGTTTTCCTATCTTAGACTTACATTCTCATCTTGGATTCTCTTTATTTCTTTGGCCATTTCCTAAAGAGGTATACCTGAATCCTTTTTATTCTACTTTTCCAGCAATTACTGAACTTTCTTGTCTTTTTGCAAAAGTTCTTACTCATACTTTTTAAACTTGCCCTTCAATAAAATGACCTATTCTGCATGCATTTATCTTTAGGCTTAAGTTTGTGTGTTTAGATGAATCAATTTCTGCTCAACTTCCTCTTTATCTAATTTCAAATTATCGCAGTCCTTCTGCAATTTATAATATTTTATTTGAGCTTGACTCAAAACACCCTGAACTTCATTGTATTTAAGTATATATTCATTCATTCTCTTCTAAAAATTAGTGCTTCTTATATCGTTTGATTCTCTTTGAGTCTCTAAGTTTCTCAAATCCTACCGCAAATGGGCTATTTCCTACTCAAAATCAAGAATCTTCTGACTGGCTGAACTAGACTCCAGTTCTTCTTTCAAACTATTAATAACTAAGGTCAATCCTTAGTTTTAGCTAAGCAATTTCAAGTACTTTTCGTTTAAAGTTTGCTTTTAGCTGACTACAGCTTAGTATTTCTTCTTTATCTCTTTGAAATGTCCCTTCATTTGTTCAAGGTCTTTTAGGTTTTAGGCATACTCTTTTTACTGCTGCTTTAGTTTGGAGATTTCTTACTTCCGTATTCTCTACTCTTCTGCCTGCTTGTTTTGGTGGGTATATTTGATATCATTAACGCATTGTTTCAAAACTTGAATTTCCTCTTTCTGCTTCTCAATCAATACATTCTTTTATTCCATGTTACGACTGAGATTCGTGTAGCTAATCATTTTAAGAACATTATCATCAATTTCTTTGTTTTACTTATTGTCCATTTTTCTAATCGGAGCCCTCTTGGTACTCAACTCTGCATTTGATCCTCTCACAGAATCTTCCTTGATCTTAGATTTGCTCTAAAACAGTCTGATTTGACCATTCAGATCTTTGATTTCACTCAATGGCTTCACATTATGTCTTTCAACTAGACTGAGATGGCTTTAAACATGCTAAGAGAGAGCAGCCTTGCTCTTTGATTTACTTGACATTTAACGAACGGATTTTTATTATGATTAATTTATATATCAATTCGCATTTTTCAAATCGAATTCCCTAGCTTTTTGAATCCAATTCTCAATCCTCTTTTAGTTGAACTCCCTCTAAAGCAGAAATTCTCTCAATTCCTTCTCCTTAAATTCACATGGATTAAGATCATTCTCATTGACTTCTGCAACTTCTGGCTTTGAGAATAGTCTTCTTGCAATCAAGTGGTTGAAGTCATCCGGAATGACATGTTTTGCTCTTAGTTTATCATTTTATCTAATAAACTAGATTACTCCCTAAATGTTAGTTCTTTATTTTATCATCTTCAAGGCTTTCACAGGACCTATTCCGGGTATCTTGGCAGTGTAATCGCATCCGCACAATATACAAAAATCAATGAATTGCTCATGGGTTAGTCCTAAAGCTATTAAAACTTCATTTAAAGCTATCTAGGTTGCGATTTACTCCCTATTAAATCTTTTTATTATCTTTTCGGCGCCAAACACCAAAGTGTCTATATCTTAACTTATGACTCCGCTGACCATTTTATTTTTGGATAACCATGCACATTGTGCTTCTGCCTATGAAACCGCTTGAATGACTGGCAAACCTTTTTTATCTCATATATACCCATTAAAGATATCAGTTTTTTTGCATCTTACCTTTCAGTATGACTCACGAAAACTGTTCTCTTACTTTGCTTTACAGCTTATTAGAAATTTCCAGATTCAAAGGCACTTTAAGCTTTTTCTGCAGCTTACTCCTTCAAAGTTCTTCTTCGGTAAAGTTCATCTGATTTTTGTCTGGGAGGCTTTCCATCAAAAACCCAAACAGTCTCGACCCCAAGTTCTTTACAGAGAAGTGCTCTGTACAGAATTCCGATGAGATGACCTGTCATATTGCCAAAAGGATCAGTTGGTATATTGACCTTTTGTCTGGTAAAAGCTGTAACTAGATCTATTTTTACTAATAGTTTTGGCAAGAAATGAGTAGATCGTACTTGAAGCGTCTACTGCGTACCTCCCCTTTTTATAGGCTATGAGCGGCCTGGGCCTTATTACATGTCCGTATGTCTTTTTTAAGAAATCGCCTAACCTAACAATACCCATAACTACTATTAATTACGATGATTAGCTTAAGAATGATCATTACAAATCACGCACAACATTTCCGCTTCTCCTGAGTTTTATTCTAGTTGAGATTGTCAACACTAAGTCTTTGTGCAAGATGGCTTTGAGGTAAGCTGTGTTGGGGCAAAAAGGTGACTCTTTCGGGTTTAACTAAGTTCCTATATTATCTGGAAATTTGGTAGCACTTGTACATGGTCTAGGCTGCTTTGTAAAAGAGTTCATCCACTTTTAGATTACCTTTAGCTGAAGTTTAGATGAAAAAAGCTCCTTTTACAGTTTTTAGCAGCTAAAATGCTTCTTCAGGCTGCACCTATGAATCCAAGTCGCACTTAGCCCCAATTAAGAAAATAAAAGCTTCTTTGCTCCCCCTCTCCTGAAAATCGCTCAGCCACTGAGTCAAGCTGTTAAAGCTTTCCCTATTGTTGACACTATACACAAGAAATACTGCGGCTGCCCCTCGATAGAAGTTACTCGTTATGGCCTTATAGACATCCTGACCACACTAAATGATAAAGCATGTACTGTATCCCAAATTTGAAGTTGGACTGGCTGATTGTCTATGACGACTGTTTTAGAGGAAAAATCAACTCCAACTGTGACTTCGTACTCGTCTTTAAAAGCTCCGTGAATATATTTACGAATCAGCGATGTCTTTCCGGTACCTGAACAATCCATATATACTGGAATCTCCAATAAGGATGACCTTGAAACTGGGGGCACTGGGCTGTGAATCCATTATAAATATTATTGTCGTGATAAATCCCAGAAAGATGGTAAAAATTAATTTAGTCGGATAATTAAAGGTTTATAAAAGTTAGTTGATGGTGCTTGCGTAGTTGTTGTACAGCTTCAAAAATAAAAACATCGGCCCTCTTTAGATAAAATCTCTTCTTTCCCTGATGAAACAAAACAACCTCTAAACTGTCAATCTTTGGAACATCTCCTCCCTTGCCAAAATCACCACTGGCACTGCACGCTGGCAAGCCTTTTTCGTTATAGTTGCTGGAGTGCTGTTCATACCAGCTGCAATCTATGATAAGTATACTTAGGATCCTAATAAAATCTACAGGATTGCAGCATATGCTCCCTTTGCGTTTTGTTTTGTTATGGCGCCCTTTTACCTCTACAAAAGAACTACTAGAAGGCTACTCAATAGTATCGACTATAACATCACATCTAACACTTTCCAGCTTAAAACATATCAAGAAGAGTTACTGAATGTCGCGTTAACTGAACTCAAAGTGAAGTATAATCCTGAAAAGGTTAAAGTTGTGAAGCAGATAAAGGTGAATCAAGCTGGAAAGCAAAGAACATTCAACATCTAAGGGTACGGAGATTGGTAATCTTCGTAGTTGTTTAAGTATTTGACCGAAAAAGGATAGTTAAAAGCATAATTGTGATATATATTTTATGAACTTAATTTAATCATTACAACGCAAGTACTTGCCCGGGTTTTACTAATCACGCTACCAAGAGAGAAAACGATTGGCTCTATCATTGAAGGAAAAATGCTTGCAAAATCCTAAATAACTCAGTATCTATGAGCTCAAAGTCATACTCAAAGTATTGCAGCAGTTTGATCTACTGCAGAAATAGCCTATCTTGGAAGAGAAAGAGAAGCAACTAAAAGTGAAGATAGGCTAAAGCTCAGTTTGGTCAACAATTGGAGCACTTTTACCTTACGCAATAAGGTAGTTCCATCGCATCAAATTCGTAAGAAAAGTAGTGACAGGAGCGGCAATCTTCTGTGGAATCAACTATCTCTTGATGCATAAAGACTTCTCTGACTACATAGCACATTGCCAAAAAACTGCTCAAAAGCATATCTCCAAATTGGTCGAAGGTTCTGAATTGCCTCCTGCCTGATTTACTCTAATTATAATTGATTGAGCTAATCTTGGTTAATGATTAATGGGCAATCATGAGTGGAGACAATCAGAGCTTGCTTTCGTCGAATAAATAAACTTGGATGAAATCGGGATCGTTAGTATACAAGGGCTGGTAGTTGTAAATCCAAGCGTTTGTCCACTCAGCTTCAGGGAAAGTGTTGGTACTGAGTCTTGCCACCTTCACGAACTCGTTAATGAACTTCTGCTCAACGCTGATGGCATTGTAGGTTCTCAATGCGTCGATTCTCCATTAGAAGCTATTCTTTTCAGGATGGTATTGGGTCATGAAGTAAGGATAGTTGTATGCTTCCACAGTGGAAACAAACTCAACTCCGTCTTGGGTGAAGCTTGTTGAGATCAGTCTCCAGAATTTGTTGATTCCTTCGGTTTCCTGATAGTTTTTGAGAGTTATGGCCCAACTATGGTGGAACCATAAGAGACCGTCGCCAGTTGTGATCTATTTGAGCTCTTGAGCACTTAAGGATTTAAGCAAAACGCTGTTGGCACTCTTAACGGTGAGGTTGCAAGGAAGGCCTCTCTGTCCAAGGACATTGGTAAGAACAGTCATATTATCTGACCTTCCGCTGAACAAGTACATAACAGCTTCATAGCCAAGGCAAGTAGCCCAAATGGGGAAAGGGTTGCCTTTAACGTTTTATTTGTTGGCGTAGTCGAAGATGTATTGAATGTTGCTGGTCCATTGGTTGTTTCTATCGATGGGCATTTCACCTCCGGGGAAGAAGACTCCGTTGATTTTACTGAGAATGGCGTCGAGCTGGGCAGTGCTGTAGTGATAGAACAAGGGGATAACCTGAGCTCCAGCCATTTCCAAGTTTTTAATATAGCTAGCAGCAATGTAGGTCTGCTTGGGCTGAGGGGCCTGTCCGAAATCTTCAGCATCTTGAGTGTACACTCCAATGATGGGGTTCTGAGGAGGAAGTGCCCAAATTGTGGCGAGAAGTAAAGCGATGAAAGCTAGCTTTATCATGGTAGATATTCAATTATACGATCACCAAAAACTCAATTTATGTAATACTAAGATTAAAATTAAACGATTTGATTTGAATGTATAAAATTTGAATTTGAATGAGCAAGCAAGCCGCAATCCTCCTTCTGTTACTGACTCTCGCAGCTGCCCAGCAAGGCAGTCTTCAGGTCACTCCCCTCAACTCAGTCCTCTTCGCCAATTCCAACTACCAGGTCAGCTACTACACATTCAAAACTCTACCCTCCTCCGCCACTTTTCTCCTGGACTTCACATCCACCTACATAGTAGTACCCAACACCACCCTCAATGTCACCGCCAGCGTTGGAAGCTCCTCCGTCAACGGGGCTACTGGTACATGTTCGTCAAGCAAATGCACACTGAAGCTCAACAATCAAGTGGCAGCCAATAGCAATCTCAGCTTCGTTGTTGGCAATCTCCAAAACCCCTACTTTTTGATGAACCAAACCATCGTCACCATTATCACATTTAACTCCTCATACAGTTAAAATTTGACTTGGACCATCTCCACCTCCTACTACACCCCAATGTCCATAACCCTCAACTCCATGAGCCAATCCAACTACGGAGTCGGAAACCAAGACGTCACCTATACTTTCAATCTTTCGCTGCCCATGACCCCCACCAACCCTCAGCTCACTATTACCTTCCCTTCGCAAGTAGGAATAGGAAACCTCCAGTCCACACTCACCTTTTACGGAAAGTAAATATTTTCTTACCTAGCATTCAAAATATCAATCCAATCGTATTCGGAAGCAATGCTGTGTTTCCTATTGTAACATCAGCCAACAACGCGACCTCAGGAATCATCTATCTAACAATGGCAGGGCTCATCAACCCTCAATCCATCGGAACCTCCTCCAGCTTCATCTTCCTGCTCCAACTGCCCTCCCTTCCCAGTTCAGGAGCCTCATGCTCCAGTTGCACAATAGCGGCCATCACTGCCAACCTTCTCGCCAAATCAACAGTCCCTGGTAACATAATAACTCTGAGCATGAATTCCTCCAACACCGCCATAAACCAGCAGAACAATATCACTGTATATACTCAGCTGATGGCACCCATCCCTCAAGGAGGAATGTACCAAATTACTTTGCCATCCGCTGTGCAGCCAGTTCTCCCTGTCAACTGTATGAACATCTATGCCTTTACTCTCACCTCTGGATCACCCTCCTGCTCCTACAATGCCACCTCCAACTCCATCTACACCAACAACTTCTACTTCTCAGGAATCGGAAACGTCGTCTTTGGAGTTACTGTAGTCAATCCTGTGGACACCCGGCAAGTGAGCTTCACCTTCCAAACTTTCGACTCTTTGGGCAATATGATAGGCAACTCAGCTCAACCGACCCTATTCACAGCCCTGCCGCTTCTTCTGAATGCCAATCCCACGAAAAATATCACACAAGTTAGCACAAACTATAAGCTGACAGTTTCTCTTACTTTGGGCGTAGCATTGACGCAAAGTGATTTCGTCAAAGTCATCTTCCCACAGGCTTCCTACAACAATTCAGCAATAGTTTGCATCTCTGGTGGTATAAACATCGCATGTAACGTCAATACCGACCCTGTCACAAATAATTTGACTGTTTCTTTGGCCCCACCCTGTTCCCAATGTTCTGCAGGAGCTAGCCTAAGTTTTGCCATCGACGGACTCGTCAATCCTTCCTTTATCAACACCTATTCTCAGTCTATCGTTATTCAGACTGCACACACTCAAGGAATAGTTGAGCAGGTTGCCTCAACCATAAATTTGACTCTCGCCAGCGTAACTGTAAGTAACTACAACCGAAGTGGACTCTCAACTGTGGGTTCACCATACACAATGTCATTTACTTACAGCATCCCACCCTACATATCAGCCAATGGTGGTCTTCTGCAGCTAAACTTTGTTCCTTACGATAGTTACATCAAGGTGAACTACAACTCTGCCCAATCTACCTACACCTATCCCAGCTCTCTCACCATCGTTGATTCAAACAATAGAAGCTACACCAATAACATCATTTATGACACCACATCTACTCCCAATTCAGTTGTTCAGATCATTGTCAGCATCTGCGGCAGCAACCCTTGCTCCAATAATCTTGTTATAAGTGGCTTGCTGAGAAGCTTCAATCCTTTGACTGCCATGACCCAGAATATACTTCTGACTACCCAAGGAGGAGATCCTATAGCCAATAGCAACTTCTCAGTACTTCAGTTCAACCCTACAAAAGCATCCAACAACTTGACAATTAGCATCCCCAATAGTGTCACAACCCTCAGCAGTAACTACATCATCGACTTCGTTAGTTCCTACATCCCCTTCCAATCTGGTATAACTCTTTCCTTGTCAAACCTGCAAACCATCAACGGAGGATGCTTCATGATTGACAATTCCTCCATCTTTGAAGGTATCTTCAACTGCTCGGTAGTTAACACAACAACTATCCAAATCACAGTTAGTGGGGATGCCACTTTTATGATGCTGGATGTAATTGACTACAAGATCACAATCACGAATGTCACCAATCCTGCAACTATCCAGCCCATTATTTATAGTTTCAACACTCTGTTCAATTCTGTTGTGAGTCAAACCTACTCTACGACCTACTCCATACAGAATCCTCTCCCTTTATCTCTATCATACTCCAGATCTAACAGTACCTATGCGCAACCTGCTAATCTCACTCTCTCTGTCACTTCGAATTATCCTACTTTTACAGAAATCAAGCTGAACGCGTCTTCGTCTCTGCTGACTGTGGTCTCAGCAAGCAACTACTCAACTACCATCTCCAACAACGTCTTCCAAATCTCACAAATAAACAGTTTGACCAATAAATCACTAACCATTAATGTCGTGAATCCTTCTTCAACTTCATCTACGGGGAGCATCAGTCTAGGCATGTATAACAATGGCTATCTTACAGCATCAGGAACCATTGCGATTGCGGCAGTTGTCCCTGTGTTCCTGGGGATCTCAGCTACCACTTCGAACAGTATTGTTGGAAATCTGACAGATCTGACCATCAGCTTCAATAGGGTGAACCCTTTCTCAGCTGAAAGTTCAGTGATATTCAACATAAGCCCCTCGCTTTTCAATCTCACCTCAGCCCAATACAACGGCTTACCTCTAGTTTTGCCTCTAACCCTACCTATCTCTACTACTTCAATCGTAATCAACAATCTACAAAATCTGCTCTCAATACCAACCAACCCTCAAACTTCTGCAATCGCTGCTTGGACTGTAGACTCCACTTCAAACAAAGTTGCCCAGTCAGCTTTTAATTCTTCAAATCTAGCTCCTACGATCCCCACCACAGCCCTGAGCTTCAACTTTGTTCGATCAAACACAGCTATCAATGGAGTTGGAGCACTTGTGATCAATTACAGCCCTCGTTTTGCCTCAGTTGCTTCAACAATGCAGATCGTTTTGCCTTCAAACCAAGCAAAAATGTCCACCTCTGGCTGCCAAGTACAAACATCCTCAGGACTTTCTCCATGCACAGTTATTTCTAGCAACTCTTCAGCTATTACAGTTGGGTACCTAGGACAAAGTCAAACCATTTTAACCAACGTAGTCAATCAAGAGCCAAACCAAAATCCTTTACAAGTAAGCATCTTCAACTCCAATGGAGAGCTAGTAGAAACTACGTCTGGCACAATAACACCTGCCATACAACTAAATCAGATGACGGTCTCAGGTCAATCAACTAGTTCCATGGTAGCAACCAACTCTCAGCTAACTTTTACACTCACTCTGCCCTCCGCCCTTTCGGCAGTAAACAAACTAGTAATAAACATTCCAACAGCCATCTACCTCAAAATTTCAACCATCTACAACCAAGACTGCACTTACAGCGTGGGAAGCTCTAACTTCAGTGGCTGTGCTTACGCCACAGATTCTAATGGCTGGCTAACACAAGTGAATTTAACCAACTTAGGCTCCTCACAGATCGCTGCATACACTAATATTGTGCTCAACTTGTTTGTTACGAACGCATGGACTTCGTCTTCGTTCAGCAATACGCCCATCAGCTTCTATGTCTGCAGCTCGACTGATAACTACCTTGCACAAGGTTCAATTCAGCTTTCAACGTTGTATAGTGGTGCAATCAACTTTTCAACTGCAGTGATTACTAGCTTTACAGTAGCTCAAAGTGGACAAGCGGCCGGAAGCACAAATAATTTGACTCTCTCCTTTACATTGGCCGTTCCAACTCCTCAAACCACGATTTTACAACTGAATATACCTAAATCAACCTTCAACCTTAATCTCAGCAGCTTGCAGAGTAGTTTGACAAAAGTTTCAAGCAGTGAAATTTCTAATTATTACAGCATCCAGCTTCAATCACCATGTACTCAAAATACTCCTATTTGTATGCTAGCTAACAACACTTATAACCTATGGGTAGTCACTACCAACAATCAGTACCTTCAACTCTCAAGAAATCCCATTTCTCTTCAAATCAGCCAAGGCATAAACTTCATAACCAGTGTTGCTTCAGTCAGTACTCCACCTTTCATCCCTCTCACTTTTACATCTCCATCCATTTCAAGAACAAACAAGCTGTCAAATTGTCCCACAACTGTAACTCTTTCATTTTCTACCATCCCTGTGACTAACTTCCAAATCATTTTATCACCCATGATCACAAGTTCAGGTAATCTTCTTCTTGTAAATGCTCCATCTTTCACTGGATTCTCGGCAACTCAGTCTCTCACATATGCAATTAATTCAACTGGCTACATTAGCATCAATGTGAGTGGAGCAACAAACACTTCTACCTCAGTGATCATCAATGGAACCAACAGCTTTGTGGTACCGGCTGGCATCTAGCAATACACCCTAACTGCTATGGATAGCAACTCTATCTACTTCCAATCCACAGTCGCACCTTTAGACACCTTAGTTCCCTATAGTTAAGGGCTCATTCTTCAAAGAACAGTTACAACTGTTGGCCTTGTTTCTCCAATTTATCTAAGTGGAACTCTTCCTCAAAGTATTTCTCAAATGAATGTTGCATTCAACGGCAACAACTATCCAGTTAGTGGCACCTCTTTCAATATATCTCTTGGAACCATCACAAATCCTAACAGTCTTGCTGACAATACTTCGGTGCCAATCTCAATAAAAAATAATGATTTTATCGCCTATTCCTCTCAATTGACTTTTGCTCCTACTCTAACTTCTCAAAACCTTACAGCTTTTACATCACTAAACGTACCTATTACAATGAATGTCTCTCAAAATTATAACATAACCCTCACACTTAGCAACTACTCAATTACCTACATTTCTGTCATTCTACCACCATTTATAAAAAGTCTCAGCATGTGCTGCATTGATAGCGCTTGTTCCCAGTCAAACATAAGTTCATGCAACTTAACCAATACTTCAGACAATAAGATCAACCTCAATCTCGTCTTAAAAACCTCACAAAATGTTAGCAATATCACCTTTAGAGTAGTTGCTTTAGACTATCAAATAAATTACACTAACTCACTAATAACCATCAATTCAGGATTGCCTTCAGCCACTCTAACAACTTCTATAACTGTTTCAGTGGTAGCAACTCAACTTCAATCGTCTTTGGCTCTTTCTAGTTGGAAAGTAAGCACACCAAGTAGCTATAATCTATGGATTGCCCCTATATCCCAATCGGGCTACATTGGAATCTCTCTGCCCAGCTACATTACACTCCAACTTACTAATTCCTCAGCTAGCTACACATTTAATGTAAATGGGGTTGTGACCAATGTTTCTTTGCAAGGTAGTGGAACCTACACCTTCCTGCTGCCAATTACTTCGCTGACTGTTAACATTACTTTAGTGCTTTCCTCAGTGATAAACCCGGCTAATAGTGCTCCATTCAATTTGAGTATCTATCAAGGCTTTGACAACGCGTTGACTAAGATTGCAGCCAGTAATACCTTCCAAATAGCTATGAATCAATTCGATTTGATCACTGTATCTTCTGTAATGAGAAGCATAACAAAAGTGGCGCAACTAACTTCACTAACAATGAAGATTACTACTCCTCAATACACCGAAAATATGACAATAAACTTCCCAACCTCTCAACAATTCACTAACAATACTTGTAGCGTGGTTGCGAACGGACAAAACCTGGGCTGCCAGATCCTCAACTCAACAGCAATACTCACCACCAATCTTCCCGGAACCTATACTTACACCATTACAGGCCTATATAACCAAAGATACTTCATTCTCAGCGCATCAACCGATTTGGTGCAAGTGAGTTTAGGCAATCCTTACACTAGAGCTCAAACCACCTCGGCATCGACCAGCTATATAACCCCAACTCTGACTCTAGGTTCAATCACAATGCTGAGCCAAAGTACCTCAAGCTCAGTTTCACTCAGCCAAACCAGTCTATTCTACAACTTCACCATCTAAAATACACAAAACATCAGTGGCTTCATTCTCTCTTTTGCTAGTTATTTCTACTATTTCCCAACTTCAGTCAGTTGCAGCATTAATTCCAATCCCACCTCCTGCAACATCCTTTCCTCAACTTAACTCTTCATCACCACTCCAGCTAACTTCTCGAACCCTCAAATCACGATTCAAGTGAATGGAGTCTACAATTTCATTAAAACTGGCAATTGGAGCATTCGTTCGGTACAGCAGCAATCAGGCACAAATCCCATTATCTACTCTGATATCGACGTTTACTCCAGTTCTACTCCTGGAGTGGCGTCGATTGTTGCCAATTCAATCAACATTCGAGTAATGTTCCCCAATAACTACGTGCAACCAAATCCAGTCAACATCACAGTACTTATGGACTCTACCTACGATTATTTGCCCATTTCAGATTTCAGGTTCAACCTTTCTATTTCTGAGCTAAACTGCTCATTACTATCAACTAATTACCAGTCCACGTTTTCTTTATCTTGCTCATTGATTACAGATTTAACTTCCAATCTCAATCTGCAGCTTTACCACTCAGCTATTCCCAGTATTTCTCTCGCAATCGGCTCTAAATCGATCCCTATCTTGCCTGCACCTACCTCCAACTGTAACAATCAAATGTGCGATTCTTGTTCCACTTACAATGGCCAGGAATACTGCTTCTCCTGCAGATAAGGCTTATACCCAGCGAATGGAAGTTGCGTAAGTTCATGTCCAAGTGGACAGTTTCCTTATAGCTCTTCTAATGTTTGTCAAGACTGCAATCCCGCCTGCAGTAGCTGCTTTGGCTACAATAACAACCAATGTCTCACTTGCTCCAATACTTCCCTTATGCTTTCCAGCGGAACTTGCCAACAATCATGCCCTTTCAGTACTTTTAGCGTTTCAGGAGATTGTGTGCAAAGTTAAGAATGCAATACTGTAGACGGGTGCAGACTTTGTTCTAATACAGGCTTTTGCTATCAATGTTTACCGGATTATTTAGGAGCTCCTAATTGTCAGTACAAAAATCCATTCCCTCCCACCTTCTTCGTGTATTTCCTTGCTCCTTTTGCTGTAGTTGCTTTGATCACGATTATTGTAGCATTAGCGAAATGTGGAGGAGTTGATTCGGCTTTAAGCCAAACTATTTTCAGCTTCAGCTTCTTAGAACTTTTTGCTTGGATTCTAACTATCCCAACAATGCCAACCTTTATGGCATCAATGGCACTTATCTCATTCCTTGCGCTGAGGCTAATCATTTCGATTGTCTCATACGAAGTCTACTACCGCAAGAATCTCGGGGAACTAAGCCAAAAGCTTCTCTAGTAATAGTCAAACAAGTAATCTCAAAAGTCAGACAAACAGGAGTCACAATAAAGCAATTTAGATAACTTTAAGACCAAATTCGCAAGATTCATAGCCCACTTCAACGGCCCAGACAGCTATGAGCTTCTCAAAAGCAGAATAAGTTAGCCAGTGTTGGCAGTAAACCATCACATTGCGATCCAAATCCTCTTTACGGCTAACAGATGGATAGTGGGCATTCTAATGTTCTACGCGATTTCAGTAGGCAAAGTTGGAGATGCTTTGATGATGCCTGCTGCAACTTTGACTTCCGCAAGTGTAATTTCCTTGTGTTGGCTATTCACCTGGGACAAATTTAGAACCTGTCTCCTCAGGATAAGGTCTTGATTTTTTGATAATTCATCCATGATTTGCAAATACTCAGTTGAAAGTTTTTTCTTTTTTATCTTCTTGATAGAAGTTTATTTGCATTGAATAATCATATGGAATGGACATTATACAATTTAAAGATTTAATGATTTAAGATAAAATAAAAGCTCGCAATAGTTTCAAGATGCCGTTTCCGTAGTACCTCAATGGCATTATCAATCATCACTCGAAACACAAGCAAGTATAACAAATCAAAGAGGAAATTAAAAAAATGCTACCTTTTCCTCTAATACATAGCGAAGAAAAGCAGTCCACAGTCCGCAACAATAGTAAACACAATAACGAAAGGAAAACAGTCAGCAATTTCTTCCCTCAGCCCACTTCCAAAATATTCTTGTCTCTCTAGACAAGACCAGCTTTTTATTCCTCAACGCAAAAAGACTTTAGACCAATCAGATTCAATAAAAAATAAAGTTCGCCCATGAAATTACCACAGGAGGAATAATAAAATTCCAACGATGAGGAATAGTAGAGCATGAAGTAATGGAGGCAGTAAATGATGAAACACATCAAACCTAAAAAAGACATTTAATACAAAACCATTGAAACCTAGACTAAAGTTATTGAGAAGTAAAAAGAGGTGGAAAAGGAATTTTTATCCTCCAATCTATCCAAAATGAAAACTGCCCCTTCTCACTTGAAGAAGAAGCAGAGGTCAACAACAAAGCCTTTTACAAAGCCTTTGTTTGTACGCACTCAAGGGCTGAATCAGAAGAATATCATACTAATTAAACCCACGATCATCCAAGATTAAAAGCCAGCTTCCAAAAATAAAATCCAACCTCTCAAACTCAAAAAAACGTTGACTTTCGATAAATTCTATAACAATAATATTTATGACTAAAAGGACTCAGATGAACTTACCTTGCAAAAAATTGCCAATTTTGAAGCACTTCTGCCATTTTTGGGGGCAAAGAAGGCGAAAGTATAGAAAAAGTAGTAAAAAAAGGAAGGGCTTTACGAGTTGAGGCTTTCACTCTAATAGTAAGCCAAGAAGAAGAAAGTAATTAAGTAAAAGTAATCGTAATTTAAGTAAAAGATAACAGGATGGTAAACAAATTATGATTGATTTTTTATATTTTTCGGTCCTTTTCTTGAAAACACAATTTTAACTGTATTTCTATAGTTGAAAAGACAACGATATTCTATAAATAAAGAGAAATTTCGTCAAGAGCCTAATACCTACCATATTAAGTTACTTATATTTCATAGAGTTTAAAAAACTGTCTACAGGTACATAAAATATCAGCAAATATTTACAGAATCCTCAGAAGAACCTAAATCATATCATTCAATCATTTTTAACCGATTGTGGTACAAAGAACAAGAAGAAAGAAATATAGTTTTAGTATTTATGTTTGTATGATTTGTTTTTGGAGTCAGCTTTTATTAAATAGTAAACTATTAATTTACTTCGATGAACAGAGCGACAGGCATAACGATCAAGAAGACTCTCCCATTTACTACTAAGTAGTTTTTATCGCTCAAAAACAGAGTGAAAAGCAATTTCGCCTCAAAAGAAATATACAGATATGGAGATTAGGTTACCCAGCCTAGACCTTCAGCAATCTAGCGTTCAATGAGCCAAGCTCCTTCTTCCCTAGAATCGGAGAGCTATTTGACATACTAAAAAAGACGTGCATAATCTATAGGACCAATGCTGAAGATAAAAAAGCCCAATTTTTATGAAGGTTTTCGCTCCAAAGAGAAATAGAATAATGTTAAAATATAGAAATTCAATCTGCAGCGTTTTAGAAAAATAATTCATTTAAATGAGTAGTACATTTGCCGCACCTGCGAAATAGATAAACGGTTTCATCCCAAATTATTCAAAAAACGTTTATGATTCTCAATATTTTCATTTTTTCTTTTTATAGGCAAACTGCCTCTTTTTGCTTGCCTTTGCTAAATAATGTCTTGACGATGTAAGTTATCATGAAGATTCAAAAATGAAGATTAAGACTCTCCATTTAATATAAAAAACTGCAAAAAATCAAAGTGGAAAACTTGAGAATTGCTTTATTTTCTTGAGTTTCTTATTTAGGCTTTAATATACAAAGTATAAGTCCTATAGGTGTTAAGATTTGTTAAGTATAAGATGAGTGAAGAGCAGCAGAAAATTCAAAAGTATATAATCAAGTCAACACCCTACGGAGAGCTGCCAGACACTGTTAAAGATTTAGAAAAACTTTCGCCTTTCGACCCCACTTCTCCTGTAATTGCCTCCACTCTCGAGTAATACAATTAATAGCATCTAACCCTTGTCCCTCAACAAAACCAAAATCAGGCTTATTTCGCCATAATGAATGTGTGTAAAGTGGCTCCGAACCAATACCATGACCAAGCAGCTCAAAAGGTGTATACTATTGACCACTTAAAAGGTGAAATTATAAATGCTCAAGATCATCCCCATTAACTTGAAGGGCCTGTGGAAGAACTTCTGAATCATTTAGCCTCTGCAGCTGCGAAGTACACTGCCAACTACTATAAAGAGCCTTCTGCATCTAATGGTAAAGATCTAGTCATTTAGTTTTTCTGACGATTGACTAATCTGTAAATGTGCATATTGGAATCACGGGGAAAAATGTACAACTAGGCAACTTTTACACAGGAGAGTGGGTATCGAAATGGAAGGTTACAACAGGTCAAATCGAAGGTACAGTTTCGATTAAAGCCCACTTCTTTTAGAATGGAAATGTTCAGTTTAATCAGAAGAAAAACATAACCAAAGAGTTCCAGTTCCAAGAGGATATGGCAGCTAATGCCAAAAATATAATCAAAATTATCGAAAACGCAGAGGGGGACATCCAGAAGAACCTATCTGACCTCTACGAAGAGATGCCTAACGGATTTTTCAAACATCTCAGAAGAATAGCTCCTGTCACCAAGACAAAGATGTCCTGGAACATCAACTCCATAAACATGAACAGAAACGTCACTGGGCTGAGCAAATGATGAGAACATCCAAATTCCATTAATTAAATGCATATCACTGTCATTCTGATTTCAATCGGACTGAGTTCGTAAGCTCTACTCTATTCATCCTTTACATATCTTTCTTGGCTATATCAAGCAAATCTTTTTCCTAGTAGATGGAAAAGTTGTTTTTCTCGTTATGGTTGGCCACTAAGAAGGAAGTCAATCTTTTTAGGTGTGGTTTTGGTTTTTTGGACTTTTCCAAGCAGTTTATTCCCTTCTGAGGATAGGACTTTTCCATGTATTTTTATAATTAGCTCATATAAAACACAATTTACTCCTCCTCATTAAGAAACTCATAGTCTTGTTACTCTTTGCCTTGATCTTCACTTATTTTGTTATGTAAAATCTTGCAGATCTGTCTAAACTCTATAAGTTAGAGCTTGCTTCTCCTGATTTACGTTTAGGAGTTGCTGATTGAAACCATTTTGCTTTCTATTTACCCTTTCTTATTAGTGAACGTTTTTTTGACCTTTTTCTTTTTAGATAAGTTTAACAATTTCTCCTAGGTTTTTTGGATTAGGCTGAAGAAAACTTCATTTTAGTTCAGTAATTCTTCATTGTTCCTGTTCAGCTGGTCAATGTCTTAGGGGAGTTATTTGATTGAGGAGATCCCCAACTCATTCATCACCATCTTTACCCTTTTTTCGCGGGCTAACTTCTAAACAAGATTGTCATATTTCAAGCTCTTTTATTTTTCCCTAGATTACTATTTGTTGTGACTGGGGACTTTTTTTCTATCTTACTACAGCACTGGAGTCTCATTAAGAGTGGTCTTGGGACTTTATTTGACACTCAAAGCTTGACTCTTATTGATATTTAAGGTATCTGGTTCAATCCTTTTTTCCTTACTTTCATTTCTTCTGGTTTACAACCTTTAAAGTTCCTTGTTTCCCTTGATTTAGCACTAATTGAACTCCTAAATCCTTTGTTATAGCTCCTGAGTTTCCATCTTATTCTCAATAACCAGAACCTTGTAGCAGTGTTACAAGTTGCATAACTATCTTTCTAATTTATCAAACAAAGCTGAGAAAATAGTTCTCTAGCTCCTCAAAGATCTAATTGTATCAATCTTTTTGGTCAATTAATAAGCTTAAGAGTTTGATTTCTCACATATTTTCTCAAGTTCTTTCTCTCTTTCCGATAGAACTTCAGTCAAGCCGACCAACTGGTCAGTCTCTATGTTTTGTTTGAGGTCGTTTGCTTTTTCCATCTTAGCCGACAGAATCTAGCTCTCGATATGCTTCACCAGAAACTCTAACTTTTCCTATATCCAAAACGATGTACACTGCGTTCCTTTTCTTCCTCGTATCGACGTGCAAGAGATTACGCTTCTGTGTTGATTTTTTAGATGGTCTTGGTGACTATAGCCTAGTTCTTTTTAGCTAGTTCCACCTCTTTTTTCTAGATAAACTAACAATTACGATTTATTTGTTGATGTATTGAGTCTGACTTTGTTGCCCATCCAGAAAATTGTTGAGCGTAGCAAGATTCTGCAGAGAAACCTACTTAGATTTGAGCAAACTGTTCCTATTTGTCTTTGATTTTGAGAGCATCCTTCTATCTTCTACTATCGAATATAATAATAATTCCAAAAGGCTCAGCAACAAATTTAAATGCCTAAATTACCAACTTTCAAATTTAACCCATTTCTAATCCAGTTTTAGCTATAGGCTTAAATTTCTGTTTTTTTGAAGGATCTTACCCAAAAATCTACAAAGATTTTGATTTCCTTCATTTGATCTTTGAGTTTGACATTTGAAATTTGATTGAGAGAGGGCCGACAGCTATGATCGAGGAGAGATAAAGATTTTTATTTTATTGGGTTTATTTCTTTTTTGAATTATTATTTCAGTACCTGATGAATTACTTATCCCTTGAACCCAACTATTAGGAAATCCCATTAAAACAATCAGACAGAAGATGCACTGACATTTTATGCTGCCTTTTCGGAGCAGCCTTTGCGATAACTATCTTTGTATTCGCCCTTCTTGCATTCATTGCCAACGGTAAAAACTTTGAAACTCAGTTAATAATCCTTCTCCGTATTTCAAAATAGACCCCAAACTAGTCGTGGCTGTCGCATCTAGTGATATCAGCAGTAGTGATTTCTTTGGATTCGTCTCCACTACCCTATGGACATCTATTGTGAGTCTTGGACTTGGGCTTCTTTGGTTAACGTTAGTTCACAATGCTCCAGTGCATGCTCCGAAAATAGCCTGTCTTTTGGCTGTTGTAAGTCTTCTCGTTGTAGCTATTTTTTCAATATTCGTTCAAAATACGTAAGATATCAAATATCAAGACTTTTTCAAAACACCTCATGGCTCAGATGGGTAGTAGTAGGAATAAGTGGCTTCTTGGCATTTATTATCCTAGCTTATGTGGCACTCTACAGAAAATAGTTGCAGTTTCAAGGACTATTGCTCAAATTTGCTGTTAGTTTTTTGAACTAAAGGCCTGGAAACTTTTTCGATTTGTTGAATTGGACACTTTTTACTTGTGGGCTTGTTTGCCTGTTTCTCATCCAACAGATATCTTTTAGCTACAACAATATAAGAAACAATAATTTCTTTGATTTCAGCAATCCTTACTTTTGGGGTATCCACAACATCATTGAGGTGGTTTGGGGTCTACAATTTCTCAAAGACTCATGTAAATAGAGGTTAACATAGTTATATTAGTTGTATCGGGAAACTCGACTAATTGGTATTGGAAGCATGGGGAAAACTGGCACGAAGAGCATAGTCTTGGCTGGACTAATTTGCTTTGCAACAACTGGGGTTCAGTTGTGTGCGGATCTTTCTTAAACGCCTTTTTCAGAATACCTTGTCTCTTATTAGAACTGTTTGTTTGTCATCCTCGAACCTGCTGCGGCAAACTAGGAGCTTGCTGCTAGAACAACTGTTGCTACTTTTTGCTGAACTTGATTCGAACTGATAGCTATGCTTATACCAACCTTTT
>Ga0316217_10001689_pt1 | contig 28099 bp, 25 predicted proteins | sample 1anoAmetaG_FD_203633 | JGI IMG/M metagenome (GOLD analysis project Ga0316217, IMG submission 203633) | Freshwater microbial communities from Trout Bog Lake, Wisconsin, USA - 1anoA | ecosystem: Environmental > Aquatic > Freshwater > Lake > Hypolimnion/Profundal zone | place: USA: Wisconsin... | reverse complement strand
GGGCTTTTGCGCCCTTAGGAACTTGTTGAAAAACTCATTTCGCACCGGCGTTTTGAAAGGGCACGACTTTAGTCGTGCCGATAAAACTCAATAAAACCGAGGGCTTTAGCCTCTGAGAGATGTTTTTCTCGCTTTCCGCGAGACTCTCAAAACACTTTTTCAGCAAGTTCTTAGGTCGTTCTCATCCGCATGGATTTTGCGGCCGCTGCTTCCCGCTTTGAGCCGCATTCTTGTTTTCGGACGAGCGCCTCGGTCTAATCCTCAGCCATACCTGCCGTTGCAGTGAAGCCCGCGGCGCACTCAGCCGATGAGAGACGCATGAAACTGCTGCGTTCCTTCATCCGAGTCGTGCTGCTGGTTGCATTGAGCCTCATTTTCGTTGCCGCATGGGCAGCGCCACGCGTGGAGGGCGCAGTGGATGACGCCGCGCGGGTGGTTCTTCGCGGCAATGTGCATCCGCTGATTCGCGCGGCAACCGGACAGGAAGGAATGCTTCAGCCGGGCGCGGACTTAGGCGCAGTGGAAGACTCTTTGCCCGCCGGACACATGTTGTTGTTGCTCCGCCGCTCTGCCGAGCAGGATGCGGCGCTGGCTGATTTTATACAGGCCGCGCATACGCCGGGCGATCCGCAATTTCACCAGTGGCTCAGGCCGGCGGAGTTTGGCAGCCTTTACGGCCCGGCAGACTCCGACGTGGCCGCCGTCACGGCATGGCTGGAGTCGCATGGCCTGTTTGTGAATAAAGTTCATGACGGGCGGCAGGCAATTGAGTTCAGCGGAACCGCGGGCCAGGTGCGCGAGGCTTTTCAAACGGAGATTCATCGCTATCAACTCCAAGGAGTAACGCATCTGGCCATCGCCGCTGACCCGGCGATTCCCGCCGCGCTGGCGCCGGTGATTGCCGGTCTCGCGCCGGTCAGCGATTTTCATCCGCAGTCACAACTCAAAATCCTGGGCCCGGCGCAGTTCAATTCAAAAACGCATCAGGCCGTGCCGCAATGGACCTATCCCGCGGGCAGCGGCGTCGATTTTGTGATGACGCCGGGCGACTTCGCGACGCAGTACGACATCAATCCCGTCTACGCAAAAGGCATCAACGGCGCGGGCCAGTCCATCGCCATTATCAGCGCATCGAATGTTGACCTGAGCCTGGTACAGGCTTATCAGAGCCTATTTGGATTCAGCGCCAATCTTCCCACGGTGATTATCGACGGCGCTGACCCCGGCCAGAACAGCGCGGCCACCGAGGCGTATCTGGATATTGAGCTGGCGGGCGCGGTTGCTCCCGGAGCCACGATTCTGCTGTACGCCTCGGGCGGCACGGCGCTCACCGATGGACTCGCCCTGGCTGCGTTGCGCGCAGTGGAAGACGATCAGGCTGGAATCATCAGCGTCAGCTACGGCGAGTGCGAAGAGCAACTGGGGCAAAGCGGCAATGCTTTCTGGAGCGCGCTCTGGCAGCAGGCCGCGGCGCAAGGGCAAACCGTCTTTGTCAGCACAGGCGACGGCGGATCGGCCGGCTGCGACAACTTTGACGCGCAGCAGGCGGCCTACGGCGGCCTCGCGGTCAACGGGATCGCGTCCACGCCGTACAACGTCGCCGTGGGCGGCACGGATTTCTACTACAGCCAATATGCCGGCACTGCGTCGGCTCTCGACGCGCAGTTAAGCACGTACTGGTCCACGAGTTCCACCACCGCGCCCGCCGTGTCGCTCAAGCAGACGATTCCCGAGCAGGCGTGGAACGATTTCTTCGGCTTGAATCTCTACGGCAGCGGCAATCCCGCGAATCAACCCAGCGAGATGATGATTGCCGGAGGCGGCGGAGCGAGCAGCGCGGCAATCTTTCCCAGCGGAGTTGCCCAGGGATACTCCAAGCCTGCATGGCAAACCGGCACAGGTGTTCCCGCGGATGCGGCGCGGGACCTTCCCGATGTTTCACTTTTTGCCGCCAACGGCTACAACTACAGCTTCTATCCGATCTGCGCTTTGCCCGGCGATTGCAGCAACCTCGCGAGCAGCGGGGCGGCGGTCATCACCGGCGTAGGCGGAACCTCGGCCAGCGCTCCGGCGATGGCCGCGATTCAGGCGCTTATCAACCAGAGCACAGGCGCATGGGCCGGGCAGGCTGATTTCATCTACTATCCGCTGGCCGCCAAGCAATCGTCGGTCTTTCGCGATGTGACGGTGGGCGGCAATCGCGTTCTTTGCTATCCCGGCACAACCAACTGCGTGGCCGGCACGTCGGCCTCCAACTCCAGCGGCTACTCGGTTGAAAGCGGCTACACAGCCGGCGCGGGCTACGACCTGGCTACCGGCCTTGGCTCAGTGGACGTGGCCAGTCTGGTCAAGTACTGGAGCACGGTGACCTTCATTCCCACGGCGACGACGCTCGCAGTCAACCCTCTCAGCATGATCCACGGAAAAACCGCCACTGTCAGCGGCGCCGTCGCGCCCGCCAGCGGCACAGGCACGCCGACTGGAACGGTTAGCCTGACCGGGAATGACGGCCTCGCGCACTATGCATCCATTGACGCCATCACGCTGGCCGCGGGCAGCTTCTACGCTTCGATAGACAACCTGCCCGGCGGGACCTATCAACTCGTTGCCCAATACGGCGGCGATGGAATTTATGCCGCGAGCAAATCCGCGCCTGTCACTGTGACCGTGACGCCGGAGAACAACACGCTTGTTGCCGCCGGCTGGGCGTGGAATCCCTACGACCTCAACGATTACGCGCTCGCCGCGGGCGTCACCGTGCCTTATGGCGCGCAGATCTTTCTTGATGCGCAGCCGGTCAGCAGCAATGCCGCCATCGCCGGCCAGTCGGCCCCGGCCACCGGAACGGTCCTCTTCAGCGACAAGCTGGGAGCGACTAACGTTACCTCGACGCAGCCGCTCAACGCAGCCGGCGTGGCGGAGTGGTCCACGGGGGTTTTTGCGCCCGGCAATCATACAGTCGGCGAATCCTACTCCGGCGACGCCAGCTATAATCCCTCGAGCCTCGCCTCTGCCGCATCCTTCACAGTGATTCCGGGCAGCACTTCTCTCACAATCAAGCCGATGGTTACTTCGGTCGCAGCCGGGGCCAGCGTCACCGTCGACGTGACTCTGAATACCGGCTACCTTTCCCTCTATGGAACGCTGCCTACCGGCAACGTTATCGTAACCCTGGGCACGCAGACGATCACCGCTCCCTGGCAGCCCTACGGCGCAACCGGCAACGCCAGCCTTGAAGCCGTTGTCACCTTCAGCAATGTTCCCGCCGGAATTTTGCCGCTCATTGCCTACTACAACGGCGACAGCAATTGGCTTGGCTCGGCCGCCAACGGCGGAAATATCATCGCGCTCTCCGGCAAACTCACTCCCGTTGCCGCGCTCAGCTCAAGCTCGGCTAATCCTGCTCCCGGACAGAGCTTTACCCTTACGGCTACCGTCGCCGGGCCGGCGGGCGATCCCACTCCCACCGGCGCCGTCGCATTTCTCTCGGATGGCCAGAGCTTTGAATCCTTCGCAACGCTGAGCAAGGGCGTCGCCACTCTCATCATCCCCGGCTACGCAGCCGCCAACGGGACCAATGTTTTTACCGTCCTCTACCAGGGCGACGCGAACTACAACTCCGCGGCGTCGAATGCGGTTAACGTCAAGGTCTCGCAATCGGATTTCTCGCTTGCCGTCCTGCTCCCTGAGCTCTCGATCTCTCCCTCCGGTTCTGCAACCACGACGCTCTCGCTCGCGCCCATCAACGGTTTCAGCGGCGCGGTCACGCTTACGGCTGTCGCGCCCTCCGGAATCACTGCCACCCCCGCTGCCGCTCCTCTGTCTCTCAGCGCGCCGGCCTCCGACGCTCTCACCATCAAAGTCGCCGCGGCCACTGCATCGGGAATTTATCCACTCACGATCACTGCGACCGGCGGCGGCCACGTGCACACAGCGCAGATTCTGGTGCGGGTTCTCGCGGTCGCGGCGCCACTCTTTTCTCCAGCTGCCGGCGCCTACGCTGCCGCGCAACAAGTCACGCTCACCGACGCCACCGCGGGCGTAACCATTTACTACACAACCAACGGCGCAACCCCCACCGCGGCCTCCACCAAATACTCCGGCGCCATCGCCGTCTCGGCCTCTGAAACCATCCAGGCCATTGCCGTCGTCAGCGGCTACGCGCCCTCTTCGGTTGCCTCCTCTGCTTACACCATCATGACCCCCGCGCCCGCGCCCGCCTTCTCGCCGGCCTCAGGCGTCTACTCTGCGGTCCAAACTGTAGCCATCGCGGACGCCATCTCCAACGCAACCATCTACTACACCACCAACGGAACAACCCCCACCACAACTTCCACTTTTTACACGGGACCCATCACGGTCTCCGCTACGGAAACTTTGCAAGCCGTTGCCACGGCAACCGGCTACCTGCAAAGCGCGGCAGCTTCCGCCGTCTACATCCTCGACATGGCCGCAAACGGCTGCCCCACCGGCAGCGGCAGTTGCGTGGATAACTTCAGCGGCCCTTCCGGCACACTGCTGCCCGCTTACAACTCCAAATGGGTTTTGGCCGGTGGCACCAATTCCATTTACACCACCGGCTCCAACAGCGCGCAGATCTCCGGCACAGCCAGCGCAGTTTATTTTTACTCCGGCTCCATCTCGGACACTGCGCAAATCACGCTGGCTCCCTCGGCTGCCGCCATCGGCTACGAAAAACTGGCCTGCGTGCGCGTTTCTTCCGGCATTCCCGGCTATTGTGTCGGCTTCAGCTCCGTTTCCAGCGGCAACTACACCAACTGCTACGTGATGAAGAACTTTAAGTACCTGGGCGGCGGAAGCTGCGGCGCCGTCTCTGCCACCACGGCGCACACGCTCGCCCTGGTCGCCTCGGGAACTGCGACGGTTTCGCTTTCCGTCTATGTTGACGGCGTTCTCAAGGGAATCATCACGGACAGTTCCAGTCCGTACACCATCAGCGGCGCGGGATTTGGATTGCAGGGCGATGGAACCCCCGCCGACAGCACCGTCCCCGAATGGCAGGATTACACTGGCGCATCTCCGGCCGCCACGCCCACCTTCACACCCGCGGCGGGCATCTATTCCTCTGCCCAAGCCGTCACCCTCTCCGACGCCACTCCCGGCGCGGCCATCTACTACACCACCAACGGAACAACGCCCACCACCGGTTCCACTCTCTACACCGGGTCCATCCCGGTCTCCGCCACGGCGACGATTCAAGCCATCGCCATCGCCAACGGCTACCTGCCAAGCGCAACAGCAACCGCCATCTACACCATCAACCAGGCGCCCAACGGGTGCCCTTCGGGAAGCGGAAGCTGCTTTGACACTTTTAACGGTTCATCCGGAACCCAGCTGCCTGCCTACAACTCCAAGTGGGTTCTGGCGGCAGGAACAAACTCCATCTACACCACAGGCTCCAACAGCGCGCAGATCTCCGGAACGGCCAGCGCGGTTTACTACTATTCCAGCTCTACCTCCGACATCTCGCAGATCTCGGTTGCTCCCTCCGCCGCCACCATCGGCTACGAAAAGCTGGCCTGTGTGCGCGTCTCCTCCGGCATCTCCGGCTACTGCGTCGGCTTCAGCTCAGCCTCCAGCGGCAACTACTCCAACTGCTATGTGATGAAGGATTTCAAGTACCTGGGCGGCGGAAGCTGCGGAACCGTTTCCGCCACGGTCAGCCACACCCTGGCGCTGGTTGCCTCGGGAACTTCTCCGGTTTCGCTCAACGTCTATCTCGACGGCGTTCTCAAAGGCTCAGTCACCGACAGCGCAAACCCGCACACCGTGGCCGGGTCGGGATTCGGATTGCAGGGCGATGGGACTCCCGCCGACAGCACCGTGACCGAATGGCAGGATTACAGCGGAAACAATCCAGCCAATAACTGCCCAGCCGGGAGCGGCAGTTGCTCTGACACCTTCAGCGGCGCGGAGGGAACGCTGCTGCCCGCCTACAACCCCAAGTGGGTTCTGGCCGGCGGCACCAACTCGGTCTATACCACCGGCTCCAGCAGCGCGCAGATCTCCGCTACCGCCAGTGCCGTCTATTACTTCACCGGCTCCACTTCCGATGTCTCGCAGATTACGGCTGCCCCATCGGCCGCCACCATCGGCTACGAAAAACTGGCCTGCGTACGTATATCCAACGGCATTCCCGGCTATTGTGTCGGCTTCAGCTCCGTTTCCAGCGGCAACTACGCCAATTGCTACGTGATGAAGAACTTCAAGTACCTGGGCGGCGGAAACTGCGGGGTTGTAACGGCCACAGCGAGCCATACACTCACCCTGGCCGCATCCGGGACTTCCACAGTCACTCTTTCCGTTTATGTGGATGGCGTTCTCAAAGGCACTGTCACGGACGGCTCCAGTCCGTACGCGATTTCCGGGTCGGGCTTCGGGCTACAGGGCGACGGAACCCCCGCCGACAGCACCGTCCCTGAGTGGCAGGATTACAGCGGCAGTTCCCCGGCGGCCATGCCCATCTCCCACTCCGCCAACAACACATTCCCTCCCGTGCAAACCATAACCATTCGCGCCAAGACGCCGGCAGCCAGAAATGACTAGCCTTCACTACCGAGACAGGCCAAAAACAACGGCCAGCCCAGAGGCTGGCCGTCAGCTTCACAGCGCCGCAGCTTATTTTTTAGCGCCGGACTTGCCCAGGGAGATAACCTCCAGTTTGACCCTGGCAACTCCGGGCTTGATCATTGCGAGTTTCACGGCGGCGCCATACGACAGGTCGAGCATCCGCCCGTTGTAAAGGTAGCCGCGGTCGGTAATCCGGACCACCACCGAGCGCCCGTTGTCGAGGTCATTCACCCGCACCACCGTGCCGAAAGGCAGGGTTGGATGGCAGGCAGTCATTGCGTACATGTCGTACCGTTCTCCGCTGGCCGTCTTCCGGCCGTTGAAAACACCGCCATACCATGAAGCTACACCGCTTAGTCTGTAGCCGGTTGTCTCCTCAGCGGGAATCCGCGGAGCAAGTAAGGCTGGCGTCTCGCTCTCAACCGGCACCCCGGGGGGGGCGGTTGCGGCGGGTCTGGGGAGCAGCGCATTCGCCTGCACCGGCCGCGTGAAAAATCCCAACACCCCTGCGGTAAGCAGTGCAAAGGAAGCACCCGCCGCCAGCCAAATCCGTATCGCTGAGTTCGAGTGAGCTTTGCTTGATTTTCGTCTTTTCTCCATATGCCTATTTTACCAATTCGATACTAATTATCGGCATTGTTGTCAAAAGAAGCATAAGGAAATCTAGCCCAAATTGGCACCATTTTTCGTGCATTCCCGTTTAAGTTCTTGCTCTTCTATAACTTGAAAATTGCACTAATTATGGTGCAAATTTAAATAATTTTTGTCCTGGAGCAAATTAACGCCCCCCTCTACCCCAAAATTCAAAAGTGTGCCTCAAATTCTCCTCAAGCCCGCAATCTGCATTTTCGTCTGCGTGCAGCCAAAGAGGGGCTCTCCAGCGGTTCGATTTTTTGCAGATTCTCTGCAGCCAGTTCGGCCTGGACAAGTGTATTTTTATGGAGGAGGAACTTCCAATGAACCGCATTGGCTCTGGACTCCGTTTTGCCGCCTGCACCCTTGTCTTTTTTCCCCTGTCCGCCCTGGCTCAGCAGCCGGCCACCACCCCTCCGGGACCCATCCCCCGGGCAATTCTCTCTGCAAAAACCCTCTTCGTTTCCAATTCGGCTTCCGTCCGGGGTCTTTATACGGGAGAGCCCAATCGGACCTACGACGAGTTTTATGCGGCTCTTCGGGGAGCGGGCGTCTTCCAGTTGGTGGACGATCCCGCCGAAGCCGACCTGGTTCTGGAACTCCAGATCATCGACACGGGCCCAGGGACAGCCAACTTCAAACTTCTTATCTATGAAGGCAAGACCCGCTTTCTGCTCTGGACGATGATCGAGTCGATCAATGCCTGCAACCGGCCAAGGACCTGCGACGCCAACTTCGACGATTCCCTGCTGGCGCTGCTGGTGAACTTTGAAAAACTTACCGGCAAAACTCCCGGCGCGGCTCGCTGATACGGGTCCTGGGTTTTCACGGGTTCGTTGCCTCATCCTGCCAGTCAATCCGTGCCGAAGGCAGTTGGCCCCGCCGCAGCTGGTTTTTGCAGATTAATTCTCTCTCCCTGCTAGCGTGAGATTTTGCGGTTATCTCAAGCAACGAGCAGGGGGAGAGATGAAATTCAGCGCAGCAGGCATGGAATTATTGAAGCGGTCGGAGGGATTTCGGAACCGTGTTTATCTGGATGTGGCGGGATTGCCCACCATCGGTTACGGCCACCGGTTGTTGCACGCCGATTCGTTTCCTAATGGAATCAGCGAACAGCAGGCCGCGAATCTTCTCGCCTCAGACCTGCGCGATGCCGAGCAGGCCGTCCAGCGGCTGGTCAAAGTGCCGCTGACCCAGGGCCAATTCGATGCTCTGGTGGACTTCACCTTCAATTTGGGCGCGGCGCGGCTCGCATCGTCCACGCTTCTCAAGTGCCTCAATGCAGGCCGCTACGACGATGCCGCCGAGCAGTTATTGCGCTGGGACCACGCCGGCAGCCAGGAACTCGCCGCCCTCAAAATTCGCCGCGAGGCCGAGGCGGAACTTTGGCGATCTGACTCATCGCGCGAACAGGCGGCCTGAACCTCTCGCTTTACTCCGCCACTTCAAGCCGTTCGTCCGGTTTCAGGTAGCCTTTGCGGCGAAACCAGTCTTCCATCGAGGTCTGAAGCCGGTCGAGCGGAACGCGCGTTCCCGCCTCCAGCATCCCATCCGCCACCGGCAGCGTGTCGTCGAAGATCGAGTCGTTGGTAAAGTTGCGCATGGCAAAGTTGTCGATCCAGCCAATCGGGCACGGGTGCCGCTGGCCATTCTCATCAACGCGCTCGATCGAAATTTTGCGGGCGAACATGCTTTCAATGTAATAGATGCGGCCTGCCGTGCGGCTCGTGCTTTCTTTAAGAACCAATTCTCAATTCACTGAATTGCCGGTTGCGATATTTAGCCGAGCGATACAATTGAGGTCAAGGACAGAAGCGATGAAGCAGTTGAAGCTCTTTGGGGAGGAAAACCCAGCGACAGGGAACGCAGCAGAAGGATCCTCGAAACCATCCGATGCGCAACCCACAAATATTTGCAAAACTCCAGCGCAGATCGACCTGGAGGGTTTTAGGAAGGTAATCGAGGGCCTGAACCAGGCGCATCGGGAAAACCCTAATCTGGAAGTTCCGTATTAAAGCGACTCACTGACTGGAAGACGAAGGCGGGAAAAAGCGAACCAACTGCACTCTGCCATGGATGCATCAACTCATCGGCAAGCCCGCTATTTCTGCCCCACCACCTTCGCGCCTTTGCCCTGCTCGGCCTCTACGCGAAAGCGTTTGTAGTCGTGGTCGCGCTCGGTAAAGTGCTGGCGAAAGCCCTTCACCAGCAGCACGCGGGCCTGCACGGTTCCTTCGGCGCCGGTCGGCAGCCAGATTTCGCCGTTCACCTGCGCCTGGTCGAAGTGGAAGTTGGAGCCTTTCTGGATGTTGGCCACGAGGCCCCCCGCGACGCGAAAATTGTCGTTGAAAGCCACATCCAGATGGGCAATCTGGCGGTCGGCCTCGTCAATCCACAGCGTCCCTTGAATCTTCTTCGAGGCATCCTCGATCATGCTGTGCGTCTCGGCGTTTTTGCGTCCCACAAAATCAAAGACAATGGTCTGCCGCCCGCGAAAAATTTCACGCCGCTCATTACGCACGTCCATAATCTCCAGCAAGCGGCTGACGGTGACGGACTGGCCTGAAAGCGGCTTGTCCGAAGGCGTCTTCTGGGCCTTCTCCACCGCTTTATTGACGGCCTCGGTCTCTTTTTTCTGCTCCTGCTCGCCAAGCGGCTTTCCATCCTTGCTGACCAGCCGCGAGATATTATGCCCGTTGACGTAGAACACCTCGGCTTCATTGCTCTCAGTCCTGGTTACTTGTCCTTTTCCGTCCATCTCCTGAACTGTCTGGGAAACGCTGTAGGTATAGTTTTCGCGCACCTTCTCCAGCAGCGCCTGATGCTTGCCAACTTCGCCCATGAGTTGCGGCACCGCGGGCAACGGCGGGTCTGCCGCCTTCTGCGCCTGCGCGGACGCCGTTCCCAACCCGTAAAAGCCGACGGACAACACAGCCAATGCGATTGGAACCAGGCATCTCCGGCAGCTTTTCATCCGTCAAACTCCTCCTTCATTCCTTATGAGATTATCGCGCGCACTTCAGCCGCAAGTTGACAGAGGCCCAGCCGCTGCCTAGAATTATAGAGGAGAATTCTATATTTTATCCGGCATAAACGCTAGATAAATCAAGGGTTTGCTGGTTTGATCCTGCCCGGCGCTGGCCGCGGATCAAGCCGGAACGGGGAGCGGGAAAGATGCCTGACGCGCGTGTCAGTCCGCGAGAGCGGCTGGTGCTTACGGCCATCATAGAGCAGTACATAGCTACCGGTGAGCCGGTGGCCTCGCAGGCTGTCGCCCGTTATTTCTCCAATCAGGAAGGGCTGAGCTCGGCCACCATCCGCAACGTGATGGCGACCTTGGGCGAGACAGGGCTGCTGGAGCAGCCGCACACCTCTGCCGGCCGCGTTCCCACCGCCGCAGCCTTTCGCTATTACGTTGAGCAGATTACGCATCCGGGCCGCATGGAAGCCGGCGCGCGCTCTGAGAGCCTGGGCGCGATGCCGCAAAGTGCGACATCGATGAGCGAGGCACGGCGCGGGCAAATTGAAGAGAGCTTCAGCGGCATCACCAGCACCAACGACTATCTGGAACGCACATCGCACGTGCTGGCGCTTCTCTCCAGCGGCCTGGGCGTGGCGCTGGCCAGTTCCACGGCAAGCCAGGTGCTGGAACACATTCATTTTTCGCGGCTTTCAACGGGCCGCGTGCTCGCCGTGCTGGTGACGCAGGCCGGAGCCGTGCAAGACCGCGTGCTGGTGCTGGATCGCGAATTGAGCCACATCGAGTTGGAGACCGCCGCGCGCTACCTGAACGAGAACTTTCGCGGCTGGCCCGTCGAGCGCATCCGTTCTGAAGTCGCGCGCCGCGTGGAGTTGGAGCAGGCTGCCTATCACCAGATGCTGGCCTCGGTGGAGGAGCTTTGCCGCAAGGGCGCATTGGCCGGCGACGAGACCGGTCCGGCAATCTACGTGGACGGAATGGCCAACCTGATTGCCGCCGAGGTGGACCGCGAGCGGTTGCGCCAGATGCTGTTGGCGCTGGAGGCGAAGCAGCGGCTGGTGGAGTTGCTTACCGCTTATGTGGACGGACGCCAGCAGGAAGTGCGCGTCGTAGTGGGTCCGGATTTGGCGGGACAGGTCGAGGCCTCACACGCCATGCAGGACCTGGTGCTGATTGGCGCGCCGGCGCGGCTTGCCGGAGCCAATCTGGGCACGGTAGCCGTTATCGCCCCCACGCGCATCCAATATCAGGAGATGATTCAGGCGGTGCGCTACATCGCCCAGCTCTCCGAGCGGCTGCTGGAAAACCCTGCCGATTAGAAAAATTGCTTTGTGTCAGGGCGCGACTTTAGTCGTGCCGAAAATGCAACAAAGAAACGTTGGGCTTTAGCCCCTGAATGGAAACAGATTTTTCCCTGAAGAGCAACAAGAGAAGCCGGCGATTGCCGTGGAAATTATCATTGAAACCAATGCGAAAGATCTTTCGGAGAACGCATAAACCTATGCCGGATCAGGATACCGAGTTGACTTTGTCGGAAGAGGCTGCCGCCGCGGCTGATAATCCAATAGTTGAAATGCCCGCGCAGGATGCGGAAGAAGCCCCGCCCGTCAGCCGCGCGGAGTACGACCAGCTCAAAGCCGAGCGCGATCAACTGCTCGACAGGCTGGCGCGCCTGCAGGCTGAATTTGAAAATGCGCGCAAGCGGGCCGAGCGCGACCGCATCGCGGATCGCGACTACGCCGCTGTGAACGTAGTCGAAAAATTTCTGCCCGTGCTGGATCATTTTGAGCTGGCGCTGAAGTCCGCCGGAACCACCGAGCAGTTGCGCTCCGGCGTCGAGTTGATTGTGAAGCAGATGGAAGATGTTCTGCGCCAGTTGCAGGTGACGGCGATTCCCGCCATGGGCGCCGAATTCGACCCGCGCCACCACGAAGCGCTGGGCACTGTGGAGCGTCTCGACCTGCCCGACCAGCATGTGGCCGAGGAGATTCGCCGCGGATACAAACTGCGCGACAAGTTGTTGCGCCCGGCGCTGGTGCGCGTCGCCTCCAACCCCAAACAGACAAGCGAATAGGATTTGAATACTAAAGTGAGCAAAGCAGACTATTACGAAGTTTTGGGCGTCTCGCGCGATGCCAGCGACCAGGAATTGAAGAGCGCCTATCGCAAGATGGCGCGCGAGCATCACCCTGACCTGAACCCCGGCGATCATGCCGCCGAGGAGCGCTTCAAGGAAGCCAGCGAGGCCTACCAGGTGCTGAGCGACGCCGACAAGCGCGCCGCATACGACCGCTACGGCCATGCCGGCGTCAGCGGAGCAGGCCAGGGATTCGGCGGGCCCTTTGCCGGCGGCGTCGATATCGGCGACCTCTTCGGCGATCTTTTTGGCGAGATGTTTTCCATGGGCGGCAACCAGCAGCGGCGCGCCACCCGCCAGCAGCGCGGTGACGATCTGCGCTTCGACCTGACCGTGGAATTCGAGGCCGCCATCTTCGGCTATGAAACTGAAGTCAAGATTCGCCGCCTCGAATCCTGCGAAACCTGCCATGGCAGCGGCAGCACCTCGGGCCGCGGACCCTCAACCTGCAAGCAGTGCCAGGGGCGCGGACAGGTTCGTTATCAGCAGGGATTTTTTGCCGTCGCTCGCACCTGTCCCATCTGCAACGGCGCGGGCCAGATTATCAGCGACCCCTGTTCCACCTGCCGCGGCGAAACCCGCGTCACAAAGGAAATCAAGCTCAACGTCAAGGTGCCGCCGGGCGTCGAAAACGGAACGCGTATCCGTTATGCAGGCGAAGGCAATGCCGGACGCGCAGGCGCGCCATCGGGAGACCTTTATGTGGTGCTCTCGCTGCGGCGCCATGAGTTTTTTGAACGCGATGGATACAACCTGCATTGCGTCATCCCCATCAGTTTTCCCCAGGCTGCGCTCGGCGCAGAGATCGAGATTCCCGGCATCGGCGGCCCGGTCACTCTGAAGATCCCCGAGGGCACGCCCAGCGGCAAGGAACTGCGCGTGCGCGGTAAAGGCGTCCCGTTCCTCAACGACAAGGGAAGAGGCGACCTGATCGCAAAAGTAATGGTCGAGATTCCCCGCAAGCTGACCCGCGCCCAGCGCGAACTGGTAAGCCAGCTATCCGAGTCGCTGGCCGTGGACAACAAGCCTGCGTCGCCGAGCTTGATTGAGAAAATGAAGGACTTGTTCAGCTAGAAAATGAGGATAAAAACAGTTCTTCGCGAATGCCCAAATTCAGGCACCCGCCCTTACTGGCAAGGCGCGGTGCGATATTTCGGGTTGTACGGATGTTCGCCCGTGTATTCCATCGGCTCTTGACTCAACTCAAGCTGCAACCGATCCAGTGCGTCTTTATCCAATTTCTTAATCTCATAAAGAACGCTTTGTATTTCGATTTTATTGGCGGCAATTTTCACGGGATAGGTATCGACTCTGCTGTATGGTTCGCATCCGCCTGTAGGGAAGCCGATGTAATCACTTTTAAAAAGACGAAGCGATATAAAGAGCTGGCTGCCTTTTTTGAAGAATCGCCCGCGATAAGTCATGAACCCGCCGTCAGAAGCTGAATATTCCTTTATCCCGCGCTTAAGGCTGAAAGGAACCATGTCCACAATAGCCTCGCCGTTCCTGATCAGAAGCGTATTTTCGTAAAACCATTTTGCTTCCTTATCTTCAGGAGTCACGCTCTCCATTTTCTGGAGTCCCACGTAGTTGCCGTTGAGCGATGCCGGAAGAGTTGAGATATTCTCGTGCGCGGCCGCAGGGTGGTTCTGACCCAATGAACTTTGTACTGCTCCCAGAAATAAAACGAGAGTGAGGCCGGCGATCTTCATTGCAGGCAGTATACTCCAGGCCAGTTTTCAGCTGCGGGTTTTTTGGGCCTGATATCGCAACTGCTTCAACCTGTCCACGGATTCACAACCGGCACGCCGAGGAAATGGCCCGTGAATTGGAGAACTGCTCTAAAATAGTATCCAGTCACGCAGCTCGCGAAAGTGGCGGAATTGGCAGACGCACCAGACTTAGGATCTGGCGGAGCAATCCATGGGGGTTCGAGTCCCCCCTTTCGCACCATCCCCCGCACGGCGTCCCTGGCCGGAGTAATCTGGAGATACCATGAGTCCATCTGCGCAACAGCCTCAAATGAACCTCGTTCAGGCCGCCGACTACCGTGAAGCCTACGCCAACAGCGTCCAGATCCGTGCCAGCGTCTGGGATTTCCAGCTGGTTTTCGGCATGGCAGCTCCCGATGCTCCCGATCAGATCACCATTCAAAATCACAGTGCAATCTTTCTGAGTCCGCAGCAGGCCAAGGCTCTATGGAATATGCTGGGGCAGCACATAGCCCAGTATGAGCAGGCCTTTGGGGTGGTGAATCTGGAGCCGCAGAGTCACGGCTTTCCGCAGGGGCCCATCAACTAGCTGGAGCAAATCAATGCGCTGGAATCACGAAATTCCGCCGCGAACCGACGACCTGCCTGCCGGATGGATGATCTTTCCGATCATCTTTATAGCGTTGTGTGTCACTCACATCACCCTGCTCCGCCTGCCCTACTACTGGGATGAGGCAGGCTATTACATTCCCGCCGCCTGGGATTTCTTTCGTACCGGCTCGCTGATACCTCTGACTACCCCCAGCAACGCGCACCCTCCGCTGCCCAGCATTTATCTGGCGCTCTGCTGGAAGGTCGCGGGATTCCACCCGGTGGTCACCCGCCTTGCCGTGCTGCTTGTTTCGTCGCTCGGCCTTACCGCGGTTTGGCGGCTGGCGATGCGCCTGATGCACGTGCAGGCTGTCGCTTTCTGGACCGTCGCGCTCACCGCCCTTTACCCTATCTGGTTTGTCCAAAGCGCGCTGGCCCATGCCGACATTTTCGCCGCTACCTGCACGCTTTGGGGGTTGGTATGTGCATTGCCGAGCCACCACGAGTTGACCGATTACGCTCGCAAGCCCTGGGCCGCCGCGCTTTGGTTTTCCCTGGCGGCGTTGTCGAAAGAAACGGCCATCGCCATTCCGATTACCCTGGCAGTCATCAGCCTGGTTGAAAGCTATAGCGCGCCTGGAATGGCCCGCATTCGGCTGTGGCGCCAGTCGGCCTGGCTCGCAAGCTGTGTGTTGCCGCTGGCCGCATGGTACGCGTACCACTACATGAAGACCGGGTTTCTTTTCGGCAATCCGGAGTTTCTGCGTTACAACGCGCAGGCCAATCTCGCCGCTCCACGCTTTTTTGCCGCGCTGGAGCATCGCATCCTCCATCTCGCCGCGCACATGAACCTCTTTGTGCCCTTCGGCATGGCTCTTGGCGCTTTGCTGCTTGAGCCGCGTCCGCAGACGGATCGCGCCTTCATCAATAAATTCAAAGCCAAAACACAGCAACGCCCCGCCATCGATTCCTTCGAACTGCGCCGCATCTTTCTTCTGCTTCTGGTCAATGCAGTGTTGTTCAGCATTTTGGGCGGCGCTCTGCTCACCCGCTACCTGCTGCCCATGTACCCGCTGGTGCTGCTCGTGGCTGTCACCACGTTTTATCGGCGCGTTCCCAAATGGCAAAGCCTGGCCGTTGTCTCCGCTGTGGTCTTTGTTTTGGCGTTGTTTATCAATCCCCCTTACGGCTTTGCCCCGGAAGACAACCTCAGTTATGCCCGCGTCATTCGCCTGCACCAGGCTGGCATTCAGCAACTCAGCCAGCGCTACCCCGGCGCCAGCGTGCTCTCCGCATGGCCGGTCACCGACGAGCTGACCCGCCCTGAGCTGGGTTATCTCAGCCAGCCCTTCACCGTTTATCTTGTGGCCGATTTCACCAGCTCCGAGATCGCCCGCGCCGCTCAGGATGCTGAAAAATATTCAGCTGCCCTGGTCTTCAGCACCAAGTACGATCCGCACACTTCTTTTTTTTCTCTGGGAGCGAGAAGCCGTGCCGCCGATGTGCGCTACTTCGGCCTCCATCAGGACCTGCCGCCGGAAGAAATCGCCCGCGAACTCCATGGCGACCTCGTCTGGAAACAAGAAGATCACGGCCAGTGGATCGCTCTCATCCGCTTTAATCGCCAGTTCGAGGCGCGGCTGGAACACAGCAACGATTTACAGTTTGCGTCAAGCAGTGTGAGGTAGGATAAATTTTCTATTGGTCGATGGTGGGGCAGTTTTCATTCTTATCGGAGCTGCATCGCCGCCCGAATCGTCCGAATATCCAAAAACATCTTTTGCGGTCCATCCTCGCGCCCGCCTTCAATCGGAATAAATCCGTACTTCGCATACCAGTCAATTTTGTCGCGGTAAGCGTCGGTGATCATCAAACGGCAGCCAATTTCTTCCGCAACCCGCACCGCAATTCTGAAAGCCTCAGAGAGCAGCACACGCCCCAATCCCTTGCCCTTGAAGCGTTTGTCTACCGCCAAACGGGCCAGCAAAATCAACGGAAGGTCGTATGGTGGAAGCCCGCGAACCGTCCTCTTTGCCATACGCTCGCGCGGAATGCTGGACGCCGCAAGCGTGAAATACCCAAGCACCGCCAACGGCGCGCTCTCATCCACCGCAACATAAGTCACGCCAATCGAGCTCTTCTGTTGATTGATCCATGCGTGCCGGCGCAGGTAATTGTTCAGCGGTTCATCGCCGCAGTCAAAGTCTTCTGTCCCATCGAATTCCTGCAGGCGGCGAACAGTGACGGGCAAATTACACCTTCATCGCCCGAATCAGCGCTTCGGCCGGTTCGGCCGGTTGCCGCATCGCCAGTTCGGCCAGGCTCTCCATCTCCGCTTCGGTCCAGCGAAGATCGACCCGCGGCAAATCCAATTCAGGCGCAACCCGCTCCAGCCGGGGAAAAACCAGGATCTTCTTCTCTCCGCTGGCGCTTTCGCTCATAATCTGGCACCCGCGCCTGCGCTCGGAAACTGCCCAGCGGAAGAGCGTCAGCGCGTCTACAAGAAAGTCAGAATTGCTGGTCATTTGCAACTCTGCCTTGAGAGCGCGCAGCATGCTGTCTTCCAACGGCGCAAGATCTGCCTGGAACTTAGATTTCCGAGACCGTTGCAGAGTGTCGTTCGAGTTGGGCTGGGATACAGTCATCAGTAATTTACCTGAACCAATATTACTCTATATTCGATTAAAATACGAGTGTTTAAGGAGTTAATTTAGAGTATTTCCTGCCATTTCATCGGGATTTGCCGGGCGCTTGACCTGCAAATCCCCCGCTTTCCTCAGCACCGCCAGCAGTCCCGTTACCTCAACCCCGCGCTCCGTTCGCAAAAATCCCTCTTCCAGCTTTGCAACTCTCAGTCCAGCCTTCGCCGCCACATCGCGAATGTGCTCCCGGTGATGCGTATATCTTCCCGAATCGCTGAGATGAAATGGGGACTTGTCTCCACGTTCCGTGGTGAAGGCATAGCAACCGCCGGCTTTGAGCCGCCGTGCCGCCAACTGCGTCACCTGCTCAAGGTCGCCGAAATAAACCAGGCAATCGCAGGCCACAATCAGATCGAATTGCGCTTCCGTTTGATCGAGCCATTCGGTAATCTCGGTGACCTCCAACTGGTCGTAGACGCCGCGCGCCCCGGCCAGTTCAATCATCTCCGGAGAAAGATCAATCCCCACCAGCCGGGCCGCGCACGGCTTCAAGCCAACGCCCGCCAGCCCCGTTCCGCAGCCAATATCGAGAATCTCCAGCCCCGCGGCCTCGCCGATCTCCGCGCGAATTAAATTCTGAAGCTCTTCCGGAGCCTGGTAGCTCAGGTTCTCTCTCATTTTGGTGTCATAGTGCTCGGAAAACACCCGGTAGATTTGCAGAATGCAATCGTTCGAAACGCGCGGCGGAGGCGCTTCATCCCGCAACGCCGTCAGCAAATGGCGAATCGTAGCATCTTCCGGCTGGAGTTCAACGTATTTTTCAAATCCCTGCCGAGCCTCATCGCGCCGTCCCACGGCCTGGGCCGCAAAGCCAAGGGCAAACCAGGCGTCCGAATCTTCCGGCGTCAGTTCGGTCACTCTTTTCCGGCAGAGGAATGCAGCCTTTACGCTGCCGATGTCGCGCAGATGATCGGCTAGTTCGGTCAATTCGGCGGCTGTGAATTCCCGGGGCCGGACGGTCGTTCCATCGCCCCAGACCAACAGGCCGGCCTCAATTCCCTTGCTAATCCAGCGATCGATCTCGCCGGTTTGCCCCTCGGGCATCAGCGGCCCGGCCAGCGCGCGAATCTCTTCCACGCTTCGGCTGCCATCGCACAACTCGGCGATCAGCGCGCCCATCGGATTCAACTCGTGCAGGCGGCACGCGGCCGCGTCGTAGGCAAGATAGCCGCCTTCGACGGGCGTTAGTCCGACGCTGCTGCTGATTACAGGATTTGCCATAGGCGCTAGCAGGAATGATGCAAACGGCATCCGTATGCCACCCTGGGCGGATGGCATACAGGTGCAAATCAGCGCGGGGCGGGCTTGGTTTCGCCTTTGATCGCCGTGCCGTTGTTCAGTTTGATCGTCGAGTTCCCGCCCTTGATCGCCGCGCCGTTGTTGAGCTTAATCGCTGAGTTCTCGCCCTTGATCGCCGTGCCGTCTTTGATCGTGCTGTTGCTGTTCTTGATTTGCTGGGACTTCCCGCTGTTTGTTTTATCAAAGAACTTGATCGATTGGGTTTTCTGGTCGTCGAGCTTGATTGCGTTGTTCGGGCCGCCCTTTGCGGCCTGGGTTTTGCTGAACTTTCCCTCGTCGGCCTTCGGGAAATGGGCTTTGTCCTCGGCATTCAAGTCTTCAGAAGCAAGCAGCGGAACCGCCGCAACCCCAACAAGCAGCATTCCCAGGAATCGACGCCGGTCAGAGTCAACATGTGCCAACGCCGCATCCAGCGGCAAAGACTTATTCTTGTCACTCATAAACGCCTCCTACAGTTCTGTACGTTAAAAAGCCTGCGTTCAACGCTACACAGGCATCGAGTCACCGGTCAACAAGAAAATCAGCAGGCGCAAAAAGAGCCCGATTTTGCCATGCGATTTGTTTTGCAAGCGCAGCCGTTACTTAATGTCCGATGGCGTGCCAATGTTGTCCTTAAACTGGCTGCTGTTCTTGAGCGCTCCGGAGTTGCTGTTTTTGAGGGCGCTGCCATTGTTGAGCTTGAGGGATCTGTTGTTCTGATTCACACCGCGGCTGCTCCTGCCGGCATAGGCGTTGCTCCGGCCAGCCCCGGTGGACGAGCTTCTCCGGGAACCGCTCCGCCCCATTGCCGCAGATCGGTTGCTCCTTTGGGGCGAGCCGCCTTTTGTCCAGGTTACAGTTCTCAGGTTATTGGGGCTTCCCTCGGCGGCCAGATCTTCTGATGCAAGCAGAGGAACCGACACAACCCCCGCAAGCAGCATACCCAGAAATCGACGCCGGTCAGCGCCAACGTGTGCCAGTGCCGCATCCAGTGGAGAAGACATCTTCTCATCGTTCATGATTGCCTCCCATAGATACTGAATCAGGTCAGCCTGCGTACAAAGCTAAATACGCAGTTGGCAGACGGTCAACAAGAAAATCCGCCAATGCAGGATAGGTTTGATCCAGTCAACAGCCTTATCCTCGCCCCTGTATCCTGTTCCCCCCTTGCTCACATCTGTTACACTCGCTGCAACCTCCTCCATGCTCTTCAAGGCTCACAGCGCTGCTGTCTACGGAATTGACGCCAACCTCATTGATGTAGAGGTGGACTATAGCGGCGTGGTCGCGGAGAAGGACGTTTTTCACACCGTCGGCCTGCCGGACGCCGCAGTGCGCGAGAGCCGCGACCGTGTTCGCGCCGCTATCAAGAACTCCGGCTACATGATTCCTCCCACGCACATCACTATCAACCTCGCTCCTGCGGACCTCAAAAAGGAAGGCTCGGGCTTCGATCTGCCCATCGCCGTCGGCATCCTCGGGGCTTACGGCGCGCTTCACTCCAACGACCTGAGCCGCTTTCTGCTGGTGGGTGAGCTGGGCCTGGATGGCAGCCTGCGCCCAGTGCCCGGCATGTTGCCGGTGGCCGTCATGGCTCGCGAAAAGGGAATCGACAACCTGATTCTGCCCCTCGCCAACGCCGCCGAAGCCGCGGTCGTAGAGGGCGTCAATGTCTACCCCGCCTCCTCGCTGCTCGACGTGCTGGAACTGCTCAACACCATGGTTGTCGGCGTCATTCAGCGCGAGCCATACCGCGTTTCCACCGATGCTCTGCTCGGCGAATTGCAGCACTTTGCCGTGGACTTCAAGGATGTGCGCGGCCAGCAAACCGCCAAGCGCGCATTGGAAGTGGCCGCAGCCGGCAGCCATAACATATTGATGATCGGCCCGCCCGGCTCCGGCAAAACCATGCTGGCCAAGCGGCTGCCCTCCATCCTTGCGCCGCTCACCTTTGAAGAGGCTCTGGAAACCACCAAGATTCACTCCGTGGCCGGGGTGCTCGATGCGGCTGCCGGCCTCGTCACGCAGCGTCCCTTCCGCGCGCCGCACCACACCATCAGCGACGCCGGCCTTATCGGCGGCGGCATCATTCCCCGGCCCGGCGAAGTCTCCCTGGCCCACAACGGCCTGCTCTTTCTCGACGAGTTGCCGGAGTTTCCGCGCAACGTACTCGAAGTGATGCGCCAGCCTCTTGAAGACCATACCGTCACCATCGCCCGCGCCTCGATGTCGCTCAGCTTTCCCGCGCGTTTTATGCTCGCCGCAGCCATGAATCCCTGCCCTTGCGGCTTCTTCAACGACAAGTCCCGCGAGTGCATGTGCACCCCGCCCATGATCCAGCGTTACGTGGCCAAAATCTCAGGCCCGCTGTTGGACCGTATCGATATACACATCGAGGTTCCGGCGGTGAAGTACAAGGAACTGCGCGGTGGAGCGGCGGCCGAGGGCTCGGCTGAGATTCGCGCCCGCGTGCTCACGGCCCGCGAACGCCAGCAGCAGCGCTTCCGCAAATTCGGTGAAAAAATTTATTCCAATGCGCAGATGACCACCCGCCAGATTCGCGCCTATTGCGAACTGGGCCCCGACGCCGAGCGCCTGCTGGAGCGCGCCATGCAGCAGCAGGGTCTTACCGCCCGCGCCCATGACCGCATTCTCAAAGTCGCCCGCACTATCGCCGATTTGGAAGGCGCAGAAAGCCTGGCCGTCTCCCACCTCGCCGAGGCCATCCAGTACCGCACACTCGACCGCAGTTACTGGGCATAACGAGAATCAGAGCACTATCCATTGTTCGCAGCTCGCCCTGGAGAAAATTTTTTTGGTTTGGAAATGCGCGTCTGATCCGTGCTGTGTTTCAAGCCGGTCTTCCGGCGCGGCTCTTCGCGACCCCCAGAAAGCGATCCATGCGTTCCGGGGGCCTGGCGACCTATTTCGGAGTATCAACCGGTTGTTCGTTAGAACGAAATGATAATCGTGATTGATAGCGGGCAGCATTTCACGTTTATCGTTACCTTGATTTTGTCAGTTGCGCCGCCGCCGCCGGTGTTGTCCGTGAGCACGACTTTTGCGCCCTGCAACTGCTTGGCCGTAAAGCCATTTTTCAGCAGTAACGCGGATGCGGCATCCGTATTCTTCGTTCGTACGGCTCTGACCAGCGCCTGCTTGTCAGCCGGGGACGCCTGAATCCTGGCAGATGACTTGTCTGCCGTGGCCTGAAGTTGCGCCACGTTCGGTGCTGCCACTGATTGGCTGCTTGCCACAGCAGCGGTAGGCGGCTTCGTGGATACCTGTGTCCACGCTGGATTGCCCGCGGTTGCCATCACGGCAAGCAACGCGAGGGTTACGACGATCCTTCGAAATGCCATCTTCATTGTCCCTCCTCGGTGACTTATACGAAATTCTGAAGCCAATCGCCCGGATGGATTCTGGCATCAGAACTATTGGGGAATCCTGTTGTCCGGTTGTTAGCGAATTCCGGGGCCGGACATGCGGGGAAAATACCGGCGCCAGACGTGTAATTGGATTATTTTTGTCCAATATGGCGCTGTCAATCATTATTTGATTTTTTTGTCGCTCCCGGCTCCATCCCGGAAGCCGATTTCGATTGAACATGGACTGCATTTACCAGGATCTGAAAGCCGCACCCTCGACCGCAGTTGCCGGGCCTGAAATGCCGGGGGTAATACTCTGTTTCGGGGTTTAAGTGGATTTTGAATTGAAGGTATTTTACCCATTTTTTCTTAAATTCTACGTTTTATCCGTTAACCAGGCAGATTCATCGGTTTAACAAATCCACTGTTTTCTGTTGGTTAGCTTTAGACGCAAATGCGGGTTCTGCGCCTGCGGTAACCTCTTATTCTATTGATTCAAAACATATTATTAGTACGTGTGAGGGATATCTTGAAATCGCGGCAAAACATTACTTTTGGGCAAAAAAATTTGTTGACCTTGGGGCAAACTCGTTATACATTCATGATTGCCATCCATATAAGGGCCCTTTAGAGTAATTGATCGAGCCCTTCTGTTATATCCCGCATCATTTATTGAGCTTAGGCTCATTGTCTGGTGCCCCGGTGCGTGTAGAGTTTTGCCGGAAAGGGAATTCAGGGGATGGCTCCCAGAGTGGAAATCCGTTTCACGAAAATTGCGTGAGAGCTATTCCTTAATCTGCGAAAATCCGCGAGAATTTTGAACTGTATGCTTGGCTGGTGCGTCTAAACTTTGGAAGTAAAAATTTGGGGCAACCCATGTTGTATTAGTTCCTTGGCTACGCCGCTCGTGACCGCTCGGTTCTGCTCGGAGCCATTTTTTCTAAGGAGAATTTTCCAATGCGTTCTGATTTAGTTTTTGGAGCACTATCTCATGTCTCCAATCGCTACCAGTTGTGCCAACTGGCCAGCAAGGCTACTCGTAAGCTGCATAAGCCGAATACACGGCTGCAGGACACCACCAATGAAGTTTTGGGCCGTTTTCAAACTTCCAACCCCGGTTCCGTTACTCCCGTTCGTACGGTTGTAGCCGAGCCGGAGCAAGCCCGCCGCGCCGCTTAATTCAGCCTTCCGAAGGGTTTAGTTAAGCCGGGCAGTGGTTTATGACGGCTTGCCGTCCAGAGTTGTTGCATTTGCCGGTCTTTGAAGCCCCGTGTCGTTGCGGGATAACCTACAACGCGGCGCACCGCGGCCGCCAGCCTTGAACCCCCGCCGGTTCTATCCCCGGAGCACTTCCCCGTTCCGGATCCTTCCACTCAAATCCTTCCTTATCGCAGGTGAAAATGACCATTGCCGAACTCAAAGAAAAAAACATCACGGAACTGACTCGCATTGCACGCACCCTGGAGATTCCTGGAACCAGCGGTCTTCGCAAGCAGGATCTTATTTTCAAGATCCTCCAGGCGCAGAGCGAAAAGGAAGGCCACATCTTTGCCGAAGGCGTGCTTGAGATTTTGCCCGACGGCTACGGCTTCCTTCGCTCGCCTGACTACAACTATCTGCCCGGTCCCGATGACATTTACGTCTCGCCCTCGCAGATCCGCAAATTCGATCTCAAGACAGGCGACTCCATCAGCGGCAACGTTCGTCCGCCGCACGAGGGCGAAAAGTATTTTGCCCTGGTCAAGATCGAAGCCATCAACTTCGAGTCGCCCGAGGAGACGCGCAACAAGATTCTCTTCGACAACCTCACCCCGCTTTATCCCCAGGAACGCATCAAGCTGGAAACTGTGCGCGAGGGCATTAGCGGCCGGGTGATGGACCTGCTCACGCCCATCGGCAAGGGACAGCGCGGCCTCATCGTCGCTCCGCCCCGCACCGGCAAAACTATGCTCCTGCAGGCGCTGGCCAACTCCATCTCCACCAACCACCCCGACGTAGTGCTGATTGTGCTGCTCATCGACGAGCGCCCCGAGGAAGTTACCGATATGCAGAGGTCGGTGAAGGGCGAAGTCATCAGCTCGACGTTTGATGAACCGGCCGCCCGCCACGTGCAGGTCGCCGAGATGGTCATCGAGAAGGCCAAGCGCCTCGTCGAGCACAAGAGGGACGTGGTCATTCTGCTCGATTCAATTACGCGGTTGGCCCGCGCCTACAACACCATCGTGCCTCCCTCGGGCAAGGTCCTCTCCGGAGGCGTCGATTCCAACGCATTGCAGCGCCCCAAGCGCTTCTTCGGCGCCGCCCGCAACATTGAGGAAGGCGGGTCGCTGACGATTATCTCCACCGCGCTGATCGATACCGGCTCGCGCATGGACGAAGTCATCTTCGAGGAATTCAAGGGCACCGGCAACATGGAAATCATCCTCGACCGCAAGCTCGTCGACAAGCGCGTCTTCCCGGCCATCGACATCCAGCGCTCCGGAACCCGCAAAGAGGAACTTCTTATTCCCAAGGAAGATCTCTCGCGCATCTGGATTCTGCGCAAGGTGCTCAACCCGTTGTCGCCGGTCGAAGCCATGGAACTGTTAATCAGCCGCCTGGAAAAAGTCCGCAACAACGCCGAGTTCCTCGCCAACATGAACCAGCTTTGACTTGGCGTGATTCATCAACTCGCTTTGTATCAGGGCACGACTTTACAGCTTGCGGAAAAACCCGATTCGGAGGGAGGCGGGGGTTTTAACCCCCGCATAAAGTCAACCGAATCAAATGGCCTTTAGGCCCGGAGAGATACTTTTCGTATTTTTTGCGTGGAATTAGGCCTTTTTCCGCAAGCTGTTTAGTCGTGCCGCATGATAATGAAAAATAGGGGTGGGCTTTACAGGCTGCGGAAATACTCCATGATGGGTATGTCTTGTGTCAGGGCACGACTTTAGTCGTGCCGCAAATGCCTGATAAGAAAGGTCGGGCTTTAGCCCCTGAGGGAAGTTCTTTCACGGTTTGAACCTTTACCGCAGGCCGTTAAGTAACGGCGATTTAGCGCGATCAGCAGGTCGTGCACTCACCCGGCCAACGTTTGAGGCCCGCTTCCTGGGAGTTTGCAATGCGCATCCGAGCAAGTCTCTTCGTACTGGTTTTAACGCTCGCCTGCACCGCAGGCGCCGCCGCGCAGCAGCCGGAAAAAGGCAGTTGGAGAGCAGCCAGCCACGCGGCTGCGAACATCACCGGCGACATCGCCTTCAATGGCTCCAAAATCTCCATCAATTTCACTTCCTTTTTGATTTCGCCTGTCCGTTTGCTCAAGCCGGAGGAAGTCAGTGCCGCCTTCGACGAAGCCGTGGACACCGCCGGCAACGGCCAGCTCTATCGCGTCAGCATCCCGGCTTCGCGCCGTTTCGTCAAGAACAACACGCTCTGCGGCGCGCAAGACACCCAGTGGATAGCGGTTTACGTTGCAGACGGCACGCTGAAGGTCGCCTTCTTTACCGGAGACGATGCTCCTCTCATGAGCTTTGAAGCTCTGCAAAAATCCAACGATCTCTGCGGAACCTATACCTACGTGCGCTGACCCCGAATCGGCGCGGGAGAGCATAAGCACTCATTCGCCGGTCTTTGGCGAATGGGCAGGATACCGCAAACTTCAATAGACCGCGCCCTTCAAGGCGTCCAGTGGAACCACTCTTCCCCAAAGAGCCGCTCACTGATAAGATAATGAATGTCGTGGGGCTGTAGCTCAGCTGGGAGAGCGCCTCGTTCGCAACGAGGAGGCCAGCGGTTCGATCCCGCTCAGCTCCACCAAACTCCCTCTCCAAATCCGGTATTCCCCGGAATCTCTGCAAAAGTATTTTCAAACCCTCCGGAGCTGAATCCGTCCCGCCGCGCCAGGCGCATGAATCTCCTCGCCGTCAAAATTCCGCGAGTGGATTTACTACTGAACCTCTCGCCCAATTGCGCATCGGAGTCCCCCGCGTGTAACTCGCCCCAAAAACAGATCTCTGAAAACCGCACGAATGCGCTGACCTCGATATAGAACTCAGTATGGTTGCGCATGGCTCGCAAAACCTCTTCGCCTGCGGCCTTCTGAAAGTGGATCGCCCTCCCGTCTCTCTGCACAATCGAGTCATCGGCGGCTCGCCTTACGGGCGTGAAGCCAGGCGCCTCTTCATAAAAGGCCAGCGTCTGGTCCATATCGGCAACGGCGGCCATCGGGCTGATGCGCAAAACTGAAGGCGAGGGACTCATGGCGCACTTCCGGAAAAGAATTGCGGCCCGCCCTTTCCGGAGCAGGATCACTACTGAACCTTCTGTTTTCTCTCCGAACCGCTAACTCGCAAGGTGCAACCCCTTCGTCTCCTCCCGCGTGAACCGCGGCGTAATATGCTGCGAGCAGTTCCAGTCATACCCCGACACCTGAATCACTAAGATTCGCTCGACCCTGGCGCGGTAGCCTGGGCTCGCCAGCCTTGCCTCAAGCTCGGGCTCAGCCCCCGGCTCAATCCACCGCGCGTGGCCAATGATCTTCAACCTCGTTCGATTCGGATAATCCATCAGAAATAGCGCCACGCGGTCGTTCGCCGTCAGATTCCCCGCGCTGATGTACTGCTTATTGCCCGCATAATCCGCGAAGGCAATCGTCCGCTCGTCGATGACCCGTAGAAACCCCTTTGGCCCGCCGCGATGCTGCACATAAGGCCACCCGTCCGGCGTCACCGTGGCCATGTAGAAGCTGTCCCGCTCGGCGATGAACTCGGTTTCATTCAGCCCCAGCTCCTGCTCGCCCGCACCGCTGTTCGCCATCCGCTCGTAGGCTCCGCGCGAGCCAAACCGCGCCTGTAGCTCTTTCACAGGCTCTGAAAACATCGTCCTTGCAAATGTATTCGCCATTGTTTACCTTAGCCGCTATTTTGCCCAGCCTCACAGTTGGGCGCCCCAGGTCTCGCACCTCAGACCCGGGGCTCGGTCTGTCCAGAACCTAGAACACCACCGGCGTGTATCCCGCATCGATCAGCGCTCCAATGCTGGGCAGCCCCGGCGTACCTGGCAGTTGGTTGTCGTCCAGCAGCTTGGTTCCGCTTGCTTCCACGCCGTCGATAGCGCCGAACACAACCGAGCAAGCCTTTGATGCGCCAGCCACCGATTGGCGCACGCTGGTAAAAAGGTCGTGGAACGGGTGCTCCTTCTGGGTAAGCTGAGCCGGCCAGCGCGCTCCCGCGCCTTGAAAGATAATCGTGACTTCCTGCTTGCGTGTTTGCAGGTCATGGGCGACGGCCAGCGCGTTAAACAAGCGGCCGTTGGCTTCCTCTGACCCGGTCTTGGGGTCCGAGAGGATCAGGATTGCAGTCTTCATGGTCGATTCTCCTTGGCGGGCGGGTGGAATTCCGCCTGCACCTATTTGATACCGAACGTTCGGTAAAGTTGCAAACAATCTTCAGGCCCTCGCCGAATTCCCGAACGAACGGTAAAATGGGCGAAAGGGGGACACCGTGGCCAACCAGAAGCTCTCCGGCGCCGAACTCGCTAACCGCGCAGTCGAGACATTCCGCACCTACGGCTTTGAGGGAACCAGCCTGAACCGGCTCGCCGAGGCCACCGGGCTGGAGAAAGCCAGCCTCTACTACCGCTTCCCCGGCGGCAAGGACGAGATCGCAATGGCTGCCGCCGGACATATCGCAGCCTGGTTCGAGCAGAATGTCTTTGCCCCGCTCAAAGATTCCGGCAGCCCGGAGCGCCGCCTGAAACTCGTCACACGCAAGTTGCGCGATTTCTACGGCGACGGAACGAAGCCCTGCGTTCTCGACACACTTTCCCTGCGCGGCGGCAGCGGCGATCTTCAGGCCGGACTGCGGGCCGCACTTGAAGCCTGGCTCGAATCCTTCACCGCCATCGCGGTCGAAAGCGGATTGCCGCGCGGCATATCGCGCCGCCGTGCCGAGCAGGCGATTGTCAATATCGAAGGCTCGCTGGTGCTGGCGCGCGTCCTGGGCAACAGCAAGCCCTTTCTTCGCTCCCTTGCCGGGATAAGCAAGCTGCTCACTCAGTAATGGCTCACTCATGCCGGCCCGAGGCTTGCAGACGGCTCGCTGGCCCGCCGGAGCCGCGCAAGCAAAACT
>Ga0316217_10001688_pt1 | contig 28120 bp, 23 predicted proteins | sample 1anoAmetaG_FD_203633 | JGI IMG/M metagenome (GOLD analysis project Ga0316217, IMG submission 203633) | Freshwater microbial communities from Trout Bog Lake, Wisconsin, USA - 1anoA | ecosystem: Environmental > Aquatic > Freshwater > Lake > Hypolimnion/Profundal zone | place: USA: Wisconsin... | reverse complement strand
CAAACAGTCTGCTCCTTTTTCCGCCACGCATATCCGCCCAGAAGCAATCCACCGATGGCGAGCAGAGCAAACGAGGATGGTTCCGGCACCGCTTCAACAAGATATTTTGGGGTTACATTCCAGCCAATATATCCCATTTCCGTTGCACCACTTGCCCCTTGCGCACCGCCAAATGTCGTGACCAAACTGCCGTTGGAATTGTAAATGTAATTGTTGTCCAATCCACTGACATAAAGGTGCGTGCCACCAAATAATACCCCGACAGCGGTGTCACCCCCGATCAATGTTGCAAAGGTGGAGGAAGTGTATCCGCTGAGATTGATTGATTTGATGGTGTTCCCGGCAGTTGCATATATCGAGCGTGTCATCCAGTCTCCTGCATCATAAGTCAAATACCCGCCATCGGCGCCGGTGCCGCTAGGATTCACGCCATAAGCGTAATAATTGGGCGCACTTCCGCCTGTGTAAGTTGAATACTGTATGATATTCCCACTGGTGCTGACGTAATCAGAGGAGCGGCTTTTCGGATATAATATGTCGGACATCCCGGAAACGCCGGTCAGAAAATTGCCCAAAAAGGTTCCACTCGTCGTGTAAATTGGAATGTTGTTGCCGCCACTATTCACGATTGCGATCTGATTGCCACCCGCGCGTTGAATCGTTGTCGGATTATCGAGCCCGGAAGCGATGACGCCCAGGTAGGTGCCGCCGGTGCTGTAGCGTAATACTTTGCCGTCGGTTTTGCTGACAACATCCATGTAATTCTGGTCGCCTTCCACCAGTACCGCGCTGGCACCATTCAGGTGAATCGGATCGCGAACCAGATCACCAAGGTAAGAACCGGTGTCGCTGTAAAGCTTCAAGGTTGATTCGCCATCCGGTACAATCACATCCGCGTGCAGTGCCGATGCAACACCAACCATTGCCGTAACAAAAATAATAACCCGTGTTAAAAAAACAAGCGCTGTCTGTTTCATCTGATGCTTCTCCTTAATGTTTCGAATTCAAATTCCCGTTGGCTACACTGATTAGGACGGTCATTTCTACAACAGTACACAAAGCCCGTCAATTGGGTCGTTGTGCTAACTTGTAATAGGAGTTTGTCCTATACCAGTGCGCGGCAGCGGGCTGCCATTGGATCGCCCTTCCTGGCGCGACCGGTCGACTTGAAGCATCGGCATCGCGCCCGTCGAAAGCCAGGCACAATTAATGTTGTTGACGGAGGAAGGCCAACCTCTTAAGTATCAAATTGGAAAAATTGCACTTTAGTATGACGACTCATTCAACTTCACAATCAGATCCGATCAGGGTTTTTCTGGTGGACGATCATCCGATGGTGCGCGATGGAATCGCTTTGCGGATCAACAGCGAACCGGATCTGCAAGTTTGCGGGGAGGCGGCGGCGGGGATTGAAGCCTTGGAAAAACTGTCCGCACTCCAGCCCGACGTGGTGGTGGTTGACATCGCGTTGCCGGGCCACGATGGGATTGATCTGATCAAACAAATCCACGCATTGCATCCCAAGTATCACATGCTTGTTTTTTCGGCGCATGATGAGTCGGTTTACGCGGAACGGGCGTTGTGGGCGGGCGCGCAGGGGTATGTGATGAAGAGCGAGCCGTCGGCAAATCTGTTGGCGGCCATCCGCCAGGTCGTGAATGGTGAAATTGTTGTTGGCCGGAAAATGACCAACCAGATCATGCACCGGGTTGCGGCGAACAGAAACAGCATGAGTCCATCAGTCGTCAATGTTCTGTCTGATCGCGAGCTGGAGGTGTTCACCTTGATTGGCGAGGGCAAAGGCCGGAACGAAATTGCCCGGCAATTGAAAATCAGCGTTAAAACCTTTGAAGTCCACCGGGCCCACATCCGGAAAAAGCTGGGGCGGCGAACCGCCCAAGAGTTGTATCAACTCGCTTTCCAGATGCTGCAATCCGGCGATATCGGCAGCCGATCTCAGCCCGCTCACCCGCCGATTCACAACTCCTAGTTCGCCGGCACCGGCGGCTGGCTGCGGCATTTCCCGGGCGCTCCAGTCGCCCTTTTCGTGGGTGTTAATAGCACGAAGTCCTATGGAAAGATAGCATCCGCGCCCAATTGTTTGCGGCCAACACTTCTGCTACTCATACGCGGTGCTATGCAATTAACACCAATGAAAGTTAATCAAAATATGGCCACACTCATTGATCAGAACGTTAAGATCTATGCAACAACCCGCCGCGATGCCTGTTACCGCGCGGCTGAAGAAGCGCTGGAACGGGTGTTGGCGGAGTTGATTGAGCGCAGATTGATCACGGAAGAAATCGCTGCAGTGTTTGCGAAGTATGGAACCTACCATATGGAAGCACTGGAGCGAGTGCTTCTCAATGTGGAGTCTCAGGACCCGGGATTTCTTGCCAGGCAATTGGCGGCTCGAAGCCAACTGCGCGCAAATAATGCGCTGGGCTGAACCAATGGACGTTATGAGCAGCAACGACGGGAGCGACGTTCATTTGTCGCAGTTGGTGCGGGTGGTGGGGTTGGTTTTTCAAACAAAGGAAGGATCGTATTCACGATGACACCGGTAGTGTTTGGTTTGGCAATAATCTATGTTGTGATTTCGGTTGGATTTGTTTTTGCCGCCTACGCGTTTGCCGGTCGCCCGGTCGCCCGACCGCTGGGCGGCGCGCCGCGGGTGCTGTTCATTGATGACAATGCCGATCTGTTGGCAGTGGTGCGGCTGGCCATGGAAGCGGAAGGCTGTCAGGTCCAGATTGCCGAGCAACCCCGGCAAGGACTGGAGTTTTATCGCAAAAACTGGCGGAATATTGATGTGGTTTTGCTCGATTTCTTGATGCCGGACATGAATGGCGACCAGGTTTTTCAATCCATCGCAACAATCAATCCGAATGCGTCAACCATTTTGGTAACCGGCTATGGCGACGCCCAGGAACTGGCACCGTTGCAGAAAAAAGTTACCGGTTGCCTGCTCAAGCCGTTTTCGATGGATGAATTGGTGAGGATGGTGCAGGCGGCGGCAGATCACCTGAAACAACCGGCGTTTTTGCTTTGTTGATCAACCCAGCGGCTCGCCATTGCGTTTGTCATTTATGTTGCCACAATTGTTTTTCGGCGCAAAGCCACGTAACATGCGACACTTCAGATTGGCAGCATTGCTATTTCGCAATTGCCGGCTATAAATTGCCAATTATGGCGCGGCGACTGCAAATCGACAAAGCGGCTGGATTGTGCCGGTAAAACTTTCTGTGACTATATTGCGATGAACACACTTGGCAAACCGGGTCTGAAAAAATCGACGCTTTTTTTACCGGCTCTGGTGACAGCGGTGGTTGCGGCACTGGCGGTGGCGGGTTGGAAGACGTTGGATGCGCATGACAATGATCAGATCCGCGCGAAAATCGCGATCATTACTGAATCCGTGCGCGGCCAACTCCAGCAAACTCTGACGGATCGCGGGCATGCACTGGCGCACATGTCCACGCGGTGGGAATACCGGGGCGGACTGGCCAAATCGGAATGGGAATCAGACGCGCGACAGTATATTGCGCATTACACCGGCTTCCAAGCGATTGAGTGGATTGATCCGGAATTATATGTCCGGTGGATCGAACCACTGGCGGGCAATGAGCCGGCGCTCAACGCGGACCTTGGGTTTGAAAAGAATCGACGCCTGACGTTTGAGCGCGCCCGCGACCGACACGAGATCGTAATCAGTCCGCCAATTTCACTGATTCAAGGCGGTCGCGGTTTCCTCGCCGCGGTTCCCATTTACCGGCAGAATCAGTCGGACGGATTCATTCTCGGCGTGTTTCGGATGCAGGAGTTTTTTAATGCCACCTTGGCAAATGTTGCCAAACGGTATGCCGTCTCAATTTCATATGATGGTCAGGAGGTTTATCACCGGGACGGCGCCGTGCGCATGACCACAGCGAAGTGGAACCAAACAACCGCCGTTCAGATATTCGGCCAAAAGTATGAAATCTGCGTTTGGCCGTTGCCGGCCGAATTGGCACAAATGCAGACGCGGGCAGATAACGCCGTATTGGTCGGCGGCTTGCTGCTGGCGTTTTTCCTCGGCTTGGCAATTTGGCTGGCCCAACACGCCCGCTATCAAACTCGGCAAACTGAACAGAGCTACCAGGCGCTGCGAGAGAATGAAACGCGATTGACTGCGGTTTTAACTGCCACAAAATCCGGCATTCTCCTTGTCGATCCGCACGGTCGGATTTTGACGACCAATCCGCGATTTGCCGAATTGTGGCGAATTCCTGAGAGCCTCTTGCAGACCGGTGACGATGAAGCATTGCTCCGGTATGTCACCGAGCAGTTGGTGGCTCCAGACGAGTTTTTGCAGGAAGTGCAGCGTCTTTACCGTTCGGATGAAGCTGGCCTGAGCATCATTCAATTCAAGGATGGCCGGTTTTTTGAACGCTTCACAAATGTTGTCAAATGTGAAGGTCAGCGCATCGGGCGTCTCTGGTCGTTCCGTGACATTACCGAGCGCCGGCAGATGGAAATAACGATCCAGCAGGCGCATCGGCAAACCGAACTGCTGTTACACGCCGTGGGCGAAGGCATTTATGGACTGGATCTGGTGGGTCAGACCACCTTTGTGAATCCCGCTGCCGCAAGAATGCTGGGTTATGAGCCGGCCGAAATTATTGGCCAGCCACAACATGAGTTGATCCATCATCACCGTCCGGATGGCACCTCGTATCCACAGACGGAATGCCCCATCTACGCGGCCTTCAAAGATGGTCAGGTCCACCATGTTGACACTGAAGTTTTCTGGCGCAAAGATGGCTCCAGCTTCCCGGTCGATTACACCAGCACTCCAGTGCGGGACGAAGCCGGCAAACTGTGTGGCGCCGTGGTGGTTTTCAGTGACATTACCGTTCGCAAACAGGCGGAGTTGCAATTGCGAGCGAGTGAGTTTCACACGCGCCATCTGAACGAGGTGTTGCAGGCCATCAATGAAATCAACCAACTCGTCAACCAAAAAAATGATTGGCAGGAACTTTTAAATACGGCTTGTCAAATACTCACCAAAACCCGCGGCTACATCTCGGCCTGGGTGGGTGTGCCCGAATCCGGGCCGCGCAAGCTGATTGTGCCTGTCGCCCGCGCCGGTGTCGCGGAAGATTTCTTTAAGGATTTCATTATTACCTGGGATGACAGTCCCACCGGTCAAGGCACAACGGGCACGGCTGTGCGTGAACGTCGTGCCGATGTGATTGAGGATATTGCGACTGACCCGCGCTTCGCCCCCTGGCGGGATCCGGTTCTACAGGTTGGCGCCGCCGCCATTGCTTCGGTCCCGATTATTTATCACACGCGAATTTTTGGTGTGCTGACCGTCAAAGCCAGCCGCAAGACGGTATTTGACCGTGACGAAATTAGCATTTTGCAAAGCCTGGCAACCCAGTTGGCGCAACGGTTGCAGAGCATCGATGATGAGGCGGTCCGGCAACGCGCGGTTCAGGCGCTGGAAAAATCGCTCCACGAGAAGGAAGCCCTGTTGAAGGAAGTGCATCACCGGGTCAAAAACAACATGCAGATTGTCACGAGCCTGTTGAATCTACAGGTGCGCCAGACCGTCAACCCGGTGGTCGTGGCGGCCCTGCGCGATACCCAGAACCGGATTCGCTCCATGGCGTTGCTTCATGAGAACCTGTATCAGTTGGGAAACCTGGCCGAAGCCAATTTCGCCACGTATGTGAAAAACCTGTGCGCGCATTTGACCCGCGTTTACGATGTTGCCGGCAGGCGCATTGAATTGCAGGTCGAGGTTGACGATATGGCGTTGGATTTGGAGTCCGCCATCCCTTGCGGTTTGATCATCACGGAATTGGTTTCCAACGCCATCAAGCATGCGTTTCCCGATGAGCGCACTGGGAAAATTGTCATTGCCATCCATTATGACAGTGAGGGACGGTTGGTCCTGCAGGTGACTGACAACGGGATTGGTTTCACACCAAAACCAGCCGCGGCCAAATCAGATTCACTGGGAATCCAATTGGTGCAAAGTCTCACCGAACAACTAAACGGCCGGTTGGAATACGAGACCGGGACCGGGACATCCATCCGGGTGATCTTGAGTAATCGGAAAGGTCCAGTGCTGAAATCAACATGAGCCAGGCGCGAATTTTAATTGTGGAAGATGTAGCCGTGGTCGCGCTGGATATTCAACAGCGATTGGAGACGCATGGCTACGTCGTCGTTGGTCGGGCGGCCACCGGCATCCGCGCCATTGAACTGGCCGAACAACTCTGGCCGGATTTGGTCCTGATGGACATCCGCCTGCAAGGGGCGATGGATGGCATTGAAGCCGCCGCGGAAATCCGCCAGCGAATCCAACGGCCGGTTGTGTTCCTGACCGCCTATTCCGAAGAGGCCACGTTGCAACGGGCGAAAGTGGTCGAGCCGTTCGGTTATATTCTCAAGCCGTTTGAGGATCGGGAACTAAAAACGATTGTAGAGATCGCACTCTACAAACACCAGGCCGACAGCCAGATTCGCCGGTTGAACCGGCTCTATGCCATGCTCAGCCGCGTCAGTCAGGCCACGGTGCGGGTGGAATCCGGTGCGGCGTTGATGCATCAGGTTTGTCAAATCGCCGTTGAATCTGGCGGATTCAAACTGGCCTGGTTTGGGGCGTATGATGCCAAGACGCAACTGATCAACCCGGTCACACAGGCGGGGGAACCGGCCGATCTGGTCCAACAGATCAATGTTGCCACAGGCAGCTCAGCCAACCACAGTCCAGCCGGGACCGCGATTTACACACAACAGAACTTTCTTTGCAATAACATCCACACCGACCAACGCACCGCCCACTGGGTTGATGTCGCCCGGAATTTTTCGGCCGCGGCCGGGATCCGCATCTTCCGGGGCAACGCGGTGGTTGGCGTTTTGGCGTTGTATGCCGCGGCACCGGATGTTTTCCAGCAGCGGGAAATTGAATTGCTGCAAGAAATTGCGCTGGAGTTGCAATTCGCCTTGGAATTTTTACAGAAGGATCAGCAGCGGCAATTGGCGGAAATTGCCACGCAACACCGCCTTGAATTTGAACGGTTGGTTGCCGCCATGTCCCTGCGGTTTGCGGTCAACCAGGATTTTGACAATAATTTGCAATTGACTTTGGCCGAACTGGGGCAGTTTTTGGGAGCCGACCGGGTTGCGGTGTTTCAATTAAACCCAAGCGGACAATTGGGCAACCTGACGCATGAGTGGTGTGAGCGCGGCGTCATTCCGCGCAAAAATCGGGGCGCCATAACGCCGGCCGGCTCATTCAACTGGACCGTGGACCAGCTCCGGAATCAGCGCGCCATCCATGTCGTGACGATGGCCCAGTTGCCGGCTGCGGCTGCCGCCGAACGCGAGTTATTCCAAAACCTGGAGAGTCAATCCGTGCTGCTGCTCGCGCTACAGGTCGGCGAAAAACTGGCCGGCCTGATCATCTTTACCAACGTTGGCATTGCCAAAGCGTGGAATACCGATGACACCAGCCTGCTGCAAGTCGCGGCGGAAACAATTAGCCGGATCGTCACGCACCGGGAAATCGCGATCGCCTTGCGGGAAAGCGATGAGCGCTTCCGGGCGTTTATGAGCAGCACGATGGTCATCGCCTGGGCCAAGGATCAGCCGGGACGCTATATTTACATGAACCCAGCGTTTGAAAAGAATTTCGGCATCTGTTTTGCGGAATGGCGTGGCAAAACGGCGGCGGATGTTTGGCCGGCCGAATTGGCACAACAAATCACGGCCAGTGATCAGAAAATTCTGGCCACCAATACACCGGCGGAAGTCATCCAAAAAGCCAAAGACGTTAATGGGCAGGAGCGCCTCTGGCTTTGCGCCAAGTTCCCGTTCACGGATTCCCGCGGCAACAACTATCTCGGGGGCATCGGGATCGATGTCACGGAACAGAAAAAACTCGAAGCCCAGTTGCGCCAATCAAAAAAATGGAGGCGGTTGGCAATTTGGCCGGTGGCGTTGCCCACGATTTTAACAATTTGCTCTGCGTGATCATGGTGCATGCGGATATGGCGCTGGCCAAGGTGAAACCCAATAATCCCTTGTTTTTGCATTTCACCGAAATGCGCGAAGCCGCCCATCGGGCGACCATTCTCACCCGGCAATTGCTGGCATTCAGCCGCAAGCAGGTTATCGAACCCAAGGTGTTTGATCTGAACAAAACCGTGGCGGATCTCCAGAAGATGTTGGCATGGTTGATCCGCAAAGATATTGAGCTCCGGGTTGCGTTCGGCACTGAAGGATTGGTGCGGGCTGATCCGACGCAAATCGACCAGGTCATCATCAATCTGGTCGTCAATGCGCGGGACGCCATGCCGCACGGCGGCAAGATCAGCATTGAAATCGCGAATGTCACACTCGCCCAGGCCGACATTCCGGCCAGCGCGGAAATCGCGGCCGGTAATTACGTCCGGCTGACCGTCCGCGACACCGGTAGCGGGATGTCGGACGAAGTGCAGGCGCATTTGTTTGAACCATTTTTCACCACAAAACCGGTCGGCGAAGGCACGGGGCTGGGCTTAGCAACCTGCTATGGAATCGTCAAGCAATGTGGCGGAGCCATTGCCGTGGAGAGTGCGGTCGGCCAGGGCACGACCTTCCGGATTTACCTGCCCTTGATCGCCACGCCGGCAACCGTGGTTGGCGCGGAACAACTGACCGAACATTCGCTCCGCGGCACCGAAACCATCTTGCTCGTGGAAGATGACGCAATGGTGCGGGAGGCGACGATGGCGACGTTGAGTGAACTGGGTTACCGGTTGTTGCCGGCGGCCAATGGCTAGCAGGCGTTGCGCATCTTGGATCGCCCACCCCAACCAATTGACCTCGTGCTCACCGATGTGATCATGCCGAAAATGGGCGGGCGGGAATTGGTGGAGATCCTGGAGCATAACCACCCGACCATCAAGGCTTTGTTCATGTCCAGCTATACGGAACAATATCGCGTTCTCAAACCAAATGCCGTTTTCCTCCAAAAACCTTTCACTGTTACCGACTTGGCCCGCAAAGTCCGTGAGCTGCTCGACACGCCGGTCAAGCCAGCATAAGCCGAAATTATTAGTAAACAGCCGCTGACAATGACAGCACACACGTCCGCGGCCGGCGTAAAAGTCAACGCAAACGTGTCCGGCTCAACATTTCAATTCGGCGAGCGGACGCGGTGAAGGCGCTACCATTCTCGACGAATATGTGATCGATCACATTGTGCCACTCGCTAAGGGCGGTCCCGACCGGCAGTTAATTATGTCCTCACCACACGCCGCACCAACGATGACAAACTTGACCGGACACCATATGAATGGTTGTCAAAGTCACCGGGCTGGGACGCCGACGTTGCGCGTGTCAGGAAATGCACAGTCGCATTTCCGCTAAAAAATGTGATGCGCAGTTGCTCGCCATGGCGGAGCGGTTGGTGCTGGTGTGTAGCACCGTTCGCAGAGTCCAGGGTAATCCATCTGCGCCCGATCTGCCGGGAGGGAGGAAAAGGTTCCAAGGAAAAACTGAGGGAGGCGGCCTCCTGAGTTTTCCCTTGGTCGCGCCGTGAAGCGCAGTTGGTCGGCAGGGGCGGAATGTGCGGGGCGGAGCGGAACATGCTGTTAACGGTGAAGCAAGAGTCCCAGCGCATGGAGCCTAGGCCGATCCATCTGCGTAGGCGCGAGCCGGGTGTGGGAAGGTCAAGGAAACGGGAGCGGCAGCCGCTCCGGTGTCCTTGCCGCCGTTAAGCTGTAGTGAGTGTGCGATGTCGCAGTTGCAAGCAATGTGTATTTCGTTTATAAGTCTTACATGGATCGAAACTCCTCAACATTGCCGTCTTTGGAAACAGTCCAGACTGTTGTACGTGCGGTGTGTGAAAAACAGCCTGTGACACGGGTCGAGGCGTTTGGATCACTGGTCAACGGTGGTTCGCATGCTCAGAGTGATGTGGATTTGTTGGTCGAGTTTGCGCCCGGTTCGCGGATTGGGTTATTGGCGATGGGAGCAATGAAAGAAGACTTGGAGGAACGCTTGGGCTGCTCCGTGGATCTTGTCAGTCGCGCCGCAGTCGAGAAGAGTCACAACCCTTATCGTCGTTGCTCGATTTTGGCGGCGCCCACAATTGTCTATGCCCGTTGATAAACAACTCGGCCTTTTGCGGGACATGCTAGACTCAGCAAAAGCCGTCCAACAATACATCGCTGGCGTCACCCACGATCAATTCATGGCGGACTCGGAAAAACAAGATGCCGTTTTACGCCGCTTGGAAATCATTGGCGAGGCAGCCAGTCGGTTGTCGGAGAAGACACAGGCACAGTTTCCCAAGTTACCGTTCCGTGCCATGCGCGGCATGCGCAACATCATCATCCATGATTATGGTGATGTGGACCTCGAACAAGTCTGGACAACGGCCAGTAACGATCTCACTGAATTGATCGTCTCTTTAGAACGCTATTTTGCATCACTGACTTGACCCGCTAGGGACGCCCTTCCGGAAAAGTTGTAACCTTTTGTTGTAACCTTTCGGTCAAAAACAGGCTGTTTTGAGTCGGAGCAGGATTATGTGAGATCAAATCTTTAACAGCTAGTTCAATCAATGTTTACAGGGGTTTGCTGCGTGTAGATGGCATGTGATGACGTGGGGCGAAATGGGATGAAAAAGGGGCAAACGCGCTTACAAATCAGATGCTCTGCCAATTGAGCTATGCCGGCTTAATATTGCAAAAATAGCTATTTTGCAACGCAAGACGCTGCGCTTGATTTCCATCAAGATATTTGAACGAGACGGGCGACAAGTCAAGCGCAGTTTGAAAACCGCCGACCGCAAAACTGTCAGGATCATCGGAGCAAGGATGTAAGCGATCATTATGATCGGACTATATTCCCGAAAAACTCAGAGAGGATAAGTTCATTGACCAGATGAGGTAAGACAAACTCCTACAAACAAATGAGAGCGCCACCTGATTGCCTAGCAGGCATGGTTGAATTATTTTTCCACTCTGAAACGCAAGATTGATCATGGAAAATATCGCGAGGTAATTCAGATGAAATGTTCCTGTGGGGAAAATATGACTTATTTGCCATCTCGTGTCAGAGGTGTGGGCATGTTTCGAACCTCAGATGACATTGGTGCTTTTGGTCGTCATCCTTATGTTAGGCATATTCTGTTTCATGCCTTTTTGAATAGCACAACGTCGTAAATTACGATGTAAAGCGCGGACGACCGGGGGCAAATTGTGATGAAGATTAATGAAAAAGATAACGCACATGTAAAAGAATTTAGGAGCACGTCAACACTGGCAGTAACGGTCGGCGATTTGGCATTCGCCCAAGTGTTGATTGCGGCGGGAGTGGTCACGCGCGCGGTGGTTGATCCGTTGCTTCAACGGCTGCCGGCCGAACGCGCCGCGGCCACCCAAAACGGCCAGACTTTGACCTTGCTGCAACTGCTCATAAACGAAAAAGTTGCCAAGCTTGACGACCTTCTTTCTGTCAGCATTAAACAGAGCGGCTTACCGTACTTGCCACTCGCGACTTATGACGTTGACCGTGACATTGCGTGCCTCTTGCCACGGGAAATCGCGTTTGAATTCTGTCTGGTTCCATTTGATCGAATCAGCCGCTGTGTGCTGATTGCCATTACAAATCCCATGGATAAGGCAATCCGTGAACGAGTCCGCGGACTGCTCGGCTGTGATCTGTTCTGGTATGTCAGTGCGCCGGAGGAAATCACAACCGCATTACGGCAAGCGCATGGCTTGAATAACGACCGTAGAGCGGACACGCACAATCCGAAACAATGAAAGCATTCGAAGAACGCATCGCCGATAACTTGGTCAACGCTGGGCTGCTGGTCACTGAGCAGTTGAACGATATTCGAGAACTACAGAGAAAACAGGGTGGGCGGTTACTCACGCTTCTCTGTGAACACAACCGGATCACCGAACAAGACCTAATGGTCAGCATGGGCCAGTGTCTTGGCACTCCGCCGGTAATCCTTGCAAAACTGCATGTGCCACCGGAAATCTCGGCGCTTGTCCCAACGGACTTGGCGCGAACCCATAAGATGGTCGCGGTCGCCCGACTCGGTCAGACACTCTTCGTTGCAATGGCAGATCCGCTCAACGTCTTGGCGTTGGATGAGCTACGTCGGGCACGGCCCGATCTGAAAATTGTCCCTTTGATTAGTACCGAAAAAGCAGTAACTGATTTTCTGAACAACATTAATTCACAGGCCAACACCGGCATCAGCGAAATCCTTAAAAACATGGCTGTTCCCGACGAAGTCGAATTAGCGGCGGAGAAATTCGACGACATCAACTTGGAGCGACTGGTGGAAGGCAGTGAAGAGGCGCCGGTAATAAAGCTGGTGAATATGATCCTAATCCAGGCCATCAAAGAGCAGGCCAGCGACATTCATCTTGAACCGTTTGAAAAGATGTTGCGTTTGCGCTACCGGATTGACGGTCAACTCCACGACATGCCGGCGCCACCCAAAACACTACAGGCGGTGATTGTGTCGCGAATCAAGATTATGGCCGGCTTAGATGTCGCGGAGCGTCGAATGCCACAAGATGGACGGTTCCGCATCAAGCTGGCCGGCCGGGAAGTAGATTTACGAATTTCAATTCTGCCAACGGCGTTTGGCGAGAAGGTCGTGATGCGCGTGCTGGATAAAAACTCGCTCAATCTTTCACTCGAAAATCTCGGGCTGCTTCCGTCGGAGCAAGCAAAATTCAAGCAGGCCATTGAGGCACCACACGGAATGATGTTAATGTCCGGGCCCACAGGGTCAGGGAAGACGACGACGTTGTACGTGGTATTGAACTCCCTCAATACTGAGGATGTCAACATTGTCACAGTTGAAGATCCGGTTGAATATCAAGTTACCGGCGTAAACCAAGTCCAGGTGAAACCGGAAATTGGTCTGACATTTGCCGCCGGGTTGCGATCAATTTTGCGGCAAGATCCGGACATAGTGATGGTTGGGGAAATCCGCGACTCCGAAACAGCGGACATCTCTGTCAAGGCGGCGTTAACCGGGCATCTGGTCTTGTCAACGTTGCACACAAACGATTCGCCAGGTGCCGTGGCACGATTAATCGATATGGGTATCGAACCATTTTTGGTAAGTTCGTCGTTATTGATGGCCTGCGCCCAGCGTCTTGTCCGCAAGCTTTGCCCACACTGTAAGGAAGTTTTTCAGCTGCCACCGGAATCGATCCAGCGGTGGAAATTACAGCCCAACGATGTGGCCGATAATGTGTTTTATCGCAGCCACGGGTGTAGCCGGTGCAAGGAAACTGGTTATCACGGTCGGGAGGCGATACTGGAAATAATGACAATCAGCACCGCGATGAGGGAGCAGATTCTGCGCAATGCCAGCGCACCGGTCATTAAGGACATCGCATTGCGGGAAGGCATGAAGACCTTGCGCATGGCCGGCCTTGAGAAAGCTAAGGCCGGGGTGACGGCGCTCGATGAAGTCTTTCGCATGGCAGGTGGTGAAGCATAATCAGCAATGACTTGCGAGCCAAGAAGGGCAAGGAACCATCATGACATATACTTATCAAGCACGTGATGGCAACGGAAATTCGGTTGCCGGCGAAACCCAAGCGGCGGATGAGCTAGCCGCGCTACTGACACTCGGAGATCGGGATCTGACAGTAGTATCGTTGCAGTCGTCTGTGGGTCGCAAGATCCACCGTCAACCGGTCACAAGCCGAGTACTGGCACAGGACTTAGTCATTTTCACCAGGTTACTAGCAACGATGCTAGATGCCGGCTTACCACTCTTGGAAGCATTGACATCATTGAAAGAACAGACAAGCAGCAAAAAGCTCACGCGGGTGTTGAAACAGATCACGAATCAGGTCGAGCAGGGAGAGGCATTGTCGCAGGCACTGGGTCAACACCCGAAAGTGTTTAATGAAATGTATATCAACCTTGTCCAAACCGGCGAAGCCGCGGGAATGCTTGCTGAAATTCTGGCGCGCCTTGCGACAGAACTAGAGGCTTCGGCGCGACTGGCTCGGAAGGTGAAATCGGCCATGACATACCCGGTTGTCGTAAGTTTCATTGCATTTTGCATCGCACTGTTTCTAATCCTCAAGATTGTTCCGCAGTTTGTTTCCATTTTCAAAGACCTCGGAGGTCAATTGCCAGCCCCGACGCGAGTCTTGATTCAAATCAGTAATGTGTTAAAGCACGATTTGCTCTACGTGATTGCCGGTGCCGGCCTAGTGGCTTACGTCCTCTGGCGGCTTAAACGAACACCATGGGGCATTCAACACTGGGATCGACTGAAACTACGGCTGCCGGTCGCCGGTCGGGTGGCAAAGAAAATTACACTGGCACGGTTTGCCCGCACGTTTTCCACACTAACACACAGCGGGGTGCCAATTCTCCAAACGCTGCGAATTGCCGGTCGCGCGACTGGCAATTCGGCGTTCGAAGCCGCCGCGACCGGGATGATCGAAGCTGTCGAGAATGGCGACAGCCTTGCGGTGGCCATGGCGAAGTATCCCGTTTTCCCGCCAATATTAGTGCGCATGGTGGCGGTAGGCGAGCAAACCAGCCGAGTTGATGTAATGCTGGGAAAACTGGCAGAATTCTACAGCGAAGAAGTTGAAGCGACTTTGGCCAGCCTGACCTCAATAATCGAGCCATTGCTCATCGTTTGCATCGGCTTAGTTGTTGGCAGCATCGTCATTTGTTTGTTCCTACCAATTTTCCGGATGAGTGAGGCAATTCAGTAGTTGTCTTGGTCGAATACTCAGCATCAGCGACGAATAAGCTATCAGACTAAGTCTTAGAAACCGTGAGATTTATACTTACATGATAATCAGAGCCCAGCCCGATTGTATTTGACCGACGATAAGGTAATTTCCTCCAATTGTTCCAGACGTACTGGACAAAAAACAATAACAAGAAAGGTGCTAGCAATGAGGCGAAGTATTCGGAAGAAACAGTACGGGTTCACGTTGATCGAAATCATGATTGTAGTGGGGATTATCGGGCTGCTGGCCGTGCTGGCGGTGCCGTCCTTCCTGCGGTCGCGGATGCGGTCGCAAGGGGAACGGATCGTCAATGATGCGCGGCAAGCAGATGCCGCCATTGACCAGTGGGCAATGGAGACCTCGCAATCACTAGGCGCTCCGGTCTCGCAGACAGCAGCGGCAGCGTATCTGAAAACAGCTTGGCCGACGAACGACATCCTTGGCAATGCCTATGCGTACACGTTTGTCGGTCCGACGCAAGTGCAGATCAGTGCGGCGACCAAGACTGCCTTAGCCGGTGTTGGTATTAATTGGGGTCAATACTGAACCGCCGGGATGTGGTCAGGAAGAATTAATGCCATGAAGTAAGCAGCGACACCGGCACTCTTGTCGCAAGAGTGCCGGTGCGCTGCCGACAAATAATATCAGCATACGTGCCAATTGCGATTTGGATCAGTCGTTTGCAGTCAGATGGGTGATTGAAGTGTTCTTCAGGCGGAACAAAAAAGCTAAGCGAGATTGGGCAGTCGGATTAGATTTTAGCGCAAACCAAGTGCGCGGGGTCTGCATCCGACGCAAGGATGCCGCAATGAAGTTGGAGGCCGTCGACGTGCGACCGTTGAAAGCTGCCATCGGCCAAGCCAGCAGCATTCCCGCCGCCGCCGCCGAGGTGGCACAATTATTCGACGGGTGGAGTGTTCCGGGGCGGCAAGCGTTTGTAGTAATCAACCCCATTGGCGCGGTCATCTGCCAGGCCGAACTACCGCGGATGCCATTGTCCGAAGCACGCGCGGCATTGCGACTCAAACACCGCGATTTTAAAAACTATTATCTTGATCTGACAGAACGTGGCGCGTCCGACAACCAACTCCAGAAGACCCAAAGCACCAAGATGGAACTGTTAGTCGGGGCTGCTCCGCGCGAGGATGTGCTTTGGTACCGCAACGTTTTACTCACCGGCAAAGTCCGCCCGGTAACAATCGAACTTTCAGCACACACCATCGTCAATGGCCTACTGACAACCGATCCTGAACTTTGCCGGAATGAGGCAGTCTTGCTGTTGGATTTGGGAACGCACACCACTTCGATGAATTTTTTATGGCATAACCGCTTGCTATTCACCCACGTCATGCAATTTGGCAGTCAACAGATCACTGAATACCTGGCCGAGAAATTTAGGTTGGAGTTACCGGTCGCAGAAACCGCAGGGCAGATGACTGATCCGGCCCAAAGCCTGATGGCGGCTTCCATCTCACCGCTGGCGCGCGAACTTCGCTGGTCGATTGATTTCTTTGACCGGCAACACGCTTGCCGCGTCAGCCGGGCATTCGCCTGCGGTAGCATAGTCTGGTCCGCGAAGACTTTGGCGAACCTTGGCCACGAAGCCGGCATCCAAATCGAAGCGTGGAATTGTCTGCAACGTCTCGATACCACCCAAACCCGCGGGGATCACGCCCAACTCGCGGCGATCGCACCGGAGCTAGCCGCAGCGGTCGGTGCCGCACTCGCACGATTGTAGGGGCAATGACGGTGAGCCCAATCACAATCAACTTATTGGCTGAAGAAGAACAAGCCGCGCAAGCGCGCGCCCGCGATCCGTTCAAGCTACTCATCGCTATTAGTATCTGGGTATTGGCAGTGGCAGTAGCCGTCGGTGGAGTTTTGTCAGGATTGGCGCTGCGCAACGAAGTGCAGATGAAAAGATTGGAGCACAATTGGCAGGAGTTGGAGAAACAGCAAACCAGCCGCAATGTCGCTGCCTACCGATCTCTCAAGCAGTGGGCCGACGACATGATTAAGATCAATCAATCCCGGCGGTTGTACGCCCCACAGTTGGCGTTGGTCAAAAACCTCGTACCGGATACTGTTCAGTTGGCACGACTAAGCCTTGCAACGACCACTGTCGCCCAGTCCGCGCCGGTCGCAGCTCAATTGATGACATTGCAACTGGAAGGTATGGTGGCGAGCGGACGACCGGAAGAGGACATGGCCAATTTTCGACACAGCCTGGAAACTGATGCGGCGTTGAGTGCACAGATTCAGCAGGTTCAACTGCGTTCCTACGGACGGATTTCTAGTCCGACAGAACGGGGTGGTTCCGCCATCGGCCAGTTTGTGATCGAATGTCAGTATAAGGAGCAGACACCATGAAGGGACTGCGTGTCCTGACAACCAAAAAAGGCAAGAAACTGGTACTGCTCAGCCTTGGCGCACTGTTCGTTATCGGTGGGGTGACGTGGTTTTACGACTACAATAAGTGGACAATCAATCAGGAGCAACAAGCGAAGATTGGCGCACTCAAAGAAAAGATCACGACGGCGCATCAGCTTGCCCGCACCATGACACAGACTGCGACGATCCGCTCGCAGTTACAACAATTTGTGGATAGGCACGAAACCACAATGGTAAGCGGCGACCAGTTCGCTTGGGTGATTCGTGAGATTAGCCAATTGGCAGAGTCGCAACCGGTTGGCAACGTCAGCACTCAGCCCGGCAGCGTCATCCAGCACGCACGCAATGCCACCCGGCAATGGTACGTCACACATCTCGAATTTGCAGGCGACTACGACCAAATTGGGAAGTTTATCCAAGAACTGGAAAACCATTTTCCAGAAGCTGAGATTCGTTCCCTGACCATTGTGGCAACGGAGATGCCGGCGATCCATCGCGCCACGCTGGATTTAGCACTACTGGTGCGCCCGGTCATGACACCGAACAACGTGTTTCTGACACAGAAAACAGAACCAAATCATGAATCCACAGACTAACAACTTGAGCCGTTTCCTCCGACACAACCAAGCCACGTTGGCTGCATTCGGATTAATTTTCTTGGCATTTGCGGGTAACGCCGTAAGCGGACCGGTAGCACAACCGAACGGCGGATTCCAACCCACGAACAACGTTTCCGTTTATCAGCCGGTCGCATCGCGCGACCCGTTCACCAAGCCCGGCGCAAACAACCTAAAGACGTCAGACTCGGCGATGTTTCACATTGATGGGGTGTTCGGCTCGACGAAAAAAATGACCGCAATAGTCAACGGATCGGCCATCAGTCTGAACAAGCCAGTTTTCCTCGAAACCGCGAGTGGGCGCACTCAGGTCAAAGCGGTGAAGATCACTTTTAATGAAGTTGTCTTGGAAGTCGGCAACCAGCGCGTGGAATTGAAACGCGCTATCGAAAACCAGCCGGTAAAACCACCAAGTTAACGGTATGCCAGCAAGACCGATACGAAAAACATGCTACGCGAAATGAGGATAAAATTGAATCAGGGAATTATAGTTGCTGGAGCTCTGTTTATTGGATTGATAACCTCAATGAGGGGAGCGGAGTCTGCGATACCTGCAACCGAAACACACACAACCGTAGAGAAAACTGCGCCTCCTAACACCCTGCCGGCGGGCGATTCAGCGGAACCAATCGTCATTGAGTATAACAACACCGAGTTGCAAACTGCGTTGCGCGCGTTGGCGACACTGGCAGGGGTTAGCTTAATCCTTGGCGACAACGTCACCGGTAGTGTGACCGTACACTTGGAAGACATCGCGTACACCAATGCGATGAAGTTGATTGCGGAATCAAAAGGCTACGCCTACTTGGAAGACAAAAACTTCAAAAATCTAATCAAAATCCAATCCAAGACGGCGCTAGATGCAGAACCGGTTGAAGTCCGGTTAACCACCTTGCGGTACGCCAAAGCCGACGACCTAAAGGCCGTTCTAGTTCCAATGCTCACACCCCAAGGGAAAATTTTAGTGGATGCGCGCGTCAACACATTGATTCTTTCGGATGTACCATCCAACGTAACTAAACTCCAAACACTGGTCGAGGCATTGGACACCCAGACCCCGCAGGTTCAAATTGAAGCAAAGTTTGTTGAACGCACTAGGAATCCAAAAAAAGACTTGGGTGTCAACTGGAGTTCAACGCTTTTGAATCACACTGTCGGCCTGCGGCGCGCCGACCCGTCGTCCGCCATTAAATCAAACATCCAAGACCCGACCACCGGGGCCACGACCATCAATAATCCCTCACCACTCGAATTTGCAAAAAACCTCGGCGGCGGTCCATGGTCGATGCCGACAACCATCTTCGATGCCGGTGAGGCGCAAGCGGTTTTTTCATTCTTGAGCCAAGACACCGACACGGAGTTACTCGCCAACCCACGCGTGGTGACCACGGACAATGGGAATGCCAAAATTTCCATCTCGACCGAATTCCCAATTCCACAATTTCAGTACAATCAACAAATCGGCGCGTTGCAGATCAGTGGATTCACCTATAAAGACATCGGCATCATCCTGACCGTGACCCCACGGATTAACAAAGATGAGTTCATCACCTTGGAAGTGACTCCCGAAGCCAGCAGTCAGAATGGCTTCGCCACGCTCGGCAGCGGCGGTGGTTCTTCTGTTCAAATTCCGATCGTGGACACGCGGAACGCGAAAACGATCGTTTTGATCAAAAGCGGTCACACCCTCGCCATCGGCGGCATGACACGGCAAGACACGTCCGACTCCTACACAAAAGTTCCCATCATGGGCGATCTACCCGGCCTCGGCCCCTTGTTCCGCAGCAAGAGCCTTAGTAAACTCAAGCGCGACCTCTACATCTTCCTGACCCCAACCATCATTCGGGCTTCCGACCAAGTCCTCGCCAGTCAAGCGGTAACCGAACCGCCGGTCGAGAAAGTTTTTGTGAATGACCAGTGGATGCCGCACGACACTGCCAGACCGGCCGGCCCCAGCACACCGAAACGCAATAATTATACCGTCATGCAACTATCGTCCACCAACGCGCCGACCCAGAATTTCGGGCCGAAGTGTCCGTAACTTGCCAGGCTGTTAGGTTTCTATGGAAACTCTACAAACCAGGCATGCGTTTACCATTACCGAAGTGGCGATCGTCACGGTGATCCTCGGGATCCTGCTATCCTCGATCCTCGCGTTGCATTCACAAGCCTCGCGCTTCTTACATGACATTCGCCTCACTGCCCTCACGTCGCAGGTGTTGCAACAAAAAATGGAGGACATCCGGATGTTGACTTGGGATCAATTGACAAATTACCCATCTGTTTGGACGAATTCCGCCAGCACCTACGGCACTTATACCGTCACGATCACCACCAATGCTTTCGATTCCTATGCGGGGGCGACGACAGTCTTGAATGTGACACTCACGACCACCTGGACTAATTTCTGTTCCCGGCGGATCGAAACCAACCGGCTCACGACGCTGGTTACCAATCGCGGCCTGAACAGCTACATCTACTGAAACCCATGCACCAATCGACCACCATCGGTCAGCCCGGTTGGCGCCGCCGCCAGTTTGCGGGATTCACCATCACGGAAACAACCATTGCCGTGGCCATTCTTTTTATTTTGACGACCGCAGTCATGTCCACCTATGTGTTTTCTGTTTGGGGTTTCCATACCATCACAAACTACGTGCAGCTCCACGCCGATGGCCGCACCGCAGTCAACCAATTCCTCAAAGATATGCGGGGTGTTACCAACGTGGTTTCATTTGCTAACAATGGGCCACTCGTGGTCAATGTCGCGACCAATTTCATCAATGGCGCCGCTCTGACCACCACCCTCACATACACCTTTAGCAGCAGCGGACATACGCTCTCCCGTAGCGACCCCGCCAGCACGACGCTACTGGCCACGAATGTCAACCTCGCGACCTTTACAATGTTCGACCTGACCGGCAGCAACACCATCGTGCTCAGCGTCGCCAAGTCCGTTCAGCTTGACTTGTACATGAGCAACCGGGTTGTGAATCTGCGGCAAACGGAGGATTACCTTTCCGCACGCACAGTGATGCGGAATACCCCCAATTGACTGATCATGCGCCATCCTCATCAGTCATCGCGCGGCTCTATCCTAACCGGCGCGGCTATTCTGGTCGCGATCTTTGCCATTTTCATGACTGGCGTGCTGACCTATATCAGCAACGAATACCGGCTCAATTTCCGCAGTCACCAGTACACGCAATCTCTGCATCTTGCCGAGGCTGCAGTGGACGTCGGCTTTGCTGAATTGCAGTACCAGTACTCGCAAGGCACTAATGGCTTTAGCGCTGGCCGCGGCTGGATCAATCTCGGCGACGGCAGCTATACCAAAATTGTCACCTTAAATGACACCGCCGGCAATATTGTAGGCACGCTCAGCAACCGGGTGTATGTCAACTTCACGCCGGTCGCCATTACCGGCGTAGGCAGCGCGACCAACACCATCGGGACGCTGGCCCAAACTGAACGTGCCGTCAATGTCGTCCTAACCACAATCAGCCCGTTTCAGTATGCAGTTTTCTCCAAATCTCCAATTAATATCAGTGGCGGCAGCTATATTGATAGTTACGACTCCACTGACCCGACAAAATCCACCGGCGGTCTTTACGACGCCACCAAGCGACAGGGCAATGGCAACGTCGCGACGACCAGCACCCTGGCCAACGCCGGATCGTTTAGTGGCAGTGCTGACATTTATGGCACATTTGCAACCGGACCGGGTGGCTCTGTACAAATGGACAGTAGCACCCACGTGGGACCAAAAAAGAACCAATCCGACCAAGTTAATCAGGTCTCGCTGGCTACATCCAATGGCTGGATCACACATGCGATAGTCACGCCGCCAGCCGACGCCATCGTTCCTTCAACATTAACTTCGGCGGCGAATCTGGGGACAATCAACCCCGGCAGTTCCGGCACCCAGACCATTAGCACCGGTAATTATCAAGCGAATGCCTTGAGCGTGATCGGCAGCAGTTGCCTCACCATTAACGGAAATGTGTCCCTGTACATCCGCGGGAGTGTTACCGTGGATAATAGCGGAAGCATCAATCTGACGGCCGGCTCTTCGTTAATGGTTTATGTTACCGGCCCGACCCTGAACATTTCCGGCAGCGGAATTGTTAACAAAGACGTGCAACCAGTGAAAAATGAATGGTACGGATTACCAACGCTGAACACCGCGACCATTACGGCCAGTGGCGGTCTCATCGGCACGCTGTACGCGCCTGAAGCGCAGGTGACAATCAGCGGTTCCGGTTCGCTCTGTGGTGCGCTTGTTGCCAGCAATATTGTCCTTGGCGGCAGTGGCATAATCCACTACGACGAATCTCTCAAATCAGGCGCTGGTGCCGGCAACAGTTACAGCATTTCTTCGTGGCGGGAAATGCGCAAAGTCAATGGCATCTGGCAATGACCGGCCCGGCTGCCATTTAGCCGCTAGCAGTATTTAAGTTGCACATAATCCCTGAGTGCAGCTCCAGATTCAGGGCTCTGGCTGTCTAATTTTAATGCGATCGAAATTTTAAGACAGTCACATCTTGCTGAAGATCAGCCAACGCCTTGAGAATGGCCTCCTGATTCTTGAGCACCTTTTCATTTTGCTCAAGAATCTTGCCAATTCGCAGATCATCGTTCGTCATTTGTGCCGGAGTTGTGGTCGTCGGAGTCGGTTTTGGTGTCTGCGCCACCAACCACGTGCTGGCCAATACCGCCACCGCCAGCACTACTGCGCTCATTCGCTTCCATTTCATAATCCAATCCTCCAAGTTTTACCGGCATTTGCCGGTAACAGACTGTGACAACTCTATCTTAACGACCACGCGCCTGACACGATTATAACCAACCATCCGCGCCAGCCTACGTCAGCGCGGATGTCTGGAACCATAACTGACCCGGTTGTTCTTGTGATCCCCGCGCTAGCGAAACTACTGCTATGGGCAGAGCGTCCCGCCTGTCGTATCACTGTATGAACCAGTGAAATTGCAGCCACCGTCACCCCGCGCGCCACCAATGACGGAGTGCTTAAAGTTCTCCGGTGTACCGGCGCGGTCAGAATCGGAGTGGCAGGAATCATCATCAAATGGGCGTTGAGACAAACACTCCACCTTCCCAGAGCGATAATCGTCTTCGCTGCACTTGCGCCATCCCCACAGAGTCCCAATCTCCGTTGCAGTACATAGGTATTCAAACGGAATTGGCTTGCGACGACCCCACAAAGTCGGCTGATCATCCGACTTGCCACACAGCGAATCCGCTCCGCTGCAATGATACTTGTCATTATCCCCACAGCGCCAAACTTGAACACAGCTATTCCCATCGGTCGGTTTCACACCCAGCGCATTCAGGTTCCAACTGAAGTCGGTATAAACCGCCGCGGCCCAACGCCATTGTACGGAAAGCCCAGCCGTGTCGGAGCTAAAATCACCACACCATTCGACAGGGTTAATGCCGCCGGGATAATTCCACGGAAGTTGGTACGCGAGTCCTGACAGGAACACATTACCGGAATAATTCAACGGGACTGTCGTCTCCCAAATCCCTAGCGTCACATTGAAGGTGGTGGTCGCCTTGGTCGCAGTCTTGTCAAACGTGATCACTGCAGGCGGCACGTCCAAAACGACGGGGTTTCCATTCTCAACAAAATAGACGACTAAATTGTTGAAAACGATTTTGGCGGGTTTCGTACCGCGCCCAGTGACATTCACCACGCTATTCAACCAAATGAAATCGCCTTGCTTGATGGCCGTCCCATTGAAGTTGGTACCGATGCAAGTGGACACCGGTTTGCACAGCGACGGCGGCCCGGGGAGCTGGCAGAGACTGGCATTATTCAGCGTCATATTGGACGGGTCACTGAAGGTGAAGCATGGCGTGCAACCGGTCGCGGGATTAACAGTGCTGACGATTGCCGGCGCCGCCGGTGGTGGATAAGTTTGCGGTCCAAATGCAAAACCGGGCGGCAAATTGGAAAAGCAAACCCGGTATGTTCCGCCAAGCGGCACAACGGCATCAGTAAAGTCAAAACTGCCATCGCTACTTGTGACCGTAGAAGTCACCAAGGAGTTGTCTGAACATTTTCGCACTTCCACAGTCACGTAGGGAACACCAGGCTCGCCACCGCCACGGATGCCATTGCAACCACCGGTATCAAGCCACACCACGCCACCAAAATCCCAAGCCCAGCTCTTCGGCGCGACGAGTAGGCAAGTCGTGAGAATAATGACGCTGAGTAACTTCATTGCTTTATTTTGATTCATATTTCTCCTTGTATGTTTGAGGCAGGCTGGACGTTCTTTGAATATCAGTTTCACATTCCAAGAGGACACACACTGATTCATGGCAACTATCCTTTCGTGTTGGTTATGGAGTGCGTTTAGGCACTCCGTTATGATCCTACAATGAACCAATCGTTAACTTCAGACAGCAGCGCATTGTCGCAGGAGTTGATTCGGTAATTATTCATTCGCAGTCGCTGTCTCATCAGGATACGAAATTACGATTGGTAAAGTGGTTCAGCAATCGGACAGCAAGCTCAACTTAATCTACGCCTAAAGCCGATGCCGGTCGGGCAATCCACTATCCGTCACGTAACCGGGTGCCGCCGGATCGTTGGCGATCTATTGCAAAACCGCGATGCATTAAATGCAGCTCAGACTTTCCCGGATTGTTATACGAATTCCGAACTGATAATGTTTAAGTTGCGGCGAACAAATGCCTGATATTTTCTTCAAATGCAGTTCGTGTGATAAGAATCTGGTTGCCGATGATGCGCAGGTTGAGGCGACAATCAAATGTTCCGATTGCAACGCAATTGTTCCAATCCCGGAAACCGCATCGCGCTTCAAGTGTATCCGGTGTAAACAAATCTTCAAACTTTCTCCATCCATGAGCATGGAATGGGTCGAATGCCCAAAGTGCAAACTGGAGATACGGTGCCCAGCGGAGATTCCTAACATTGGTAAGCAGATCTACTCTGCCGGCAGCAAAACATCCACTCGGATACCAGAACAAACTAAAGCGCAAACTCCAATTCACAGCAATAGTCTGACGCTGCTGCTCATACTAGGCACAATCTTGTTCATTATTGCGGTGTTTTTCGGCATTAAGGATTATCGCGCATACTGGTTTCGTCACGCTAGTGAGAATAAGACAACGTCCACATCGCAGACTGGGCCGCCAACTAGACATGCTACACAGTCGCTGAAACTGGCCGAGACGGAAAAAGCGCTCAGTCACGAAGACATCAAGACCGCCACGCCACTGTTGAACAAAATTACCGCCAGCACCGAAATAAAAACAAACGCGTCCAATGTAATACTAATACCAGCTATCACCCGGTCAGATACCGCAATCGGCAACAAACTGGAAGCACTGATCCACAGCAATTCACGCATAGCCGGCCTGTTCGAACACGTTGCAGTCGTGCCGGTGCCGAAAAAGAATCTGGTTATTGATCTTGGCGGCGGAGTTAAGATGGAGTTCATACTGATCCAAGCTGGCTCATTCCAGATGGGCTCGAATAAGAACAGCAACGAGCAACCGGTACACACTGTGACGATCACCAGGCCATTCTATCTCGGCAAGTATCAAGTCACACAAGAACAATGGCAGCAAATCATGGGTAGCAATCCCAGCGAATTCAAAGGCACAAAAAACCCAGTCGAGTGGGTTAGTTGGGATGGTTGCCAGGATTTCGTGGCGAAGTTGAAAGCGAAAGTGCCGGAGCAACTATTTCGTCTGCCGACGGAAGCCGAATGGGAATACGCCTGCCGGGCTGGTAGCACCGGCGACTATTGTTACGGTGATGGCGCTGACAATTTACAGGAGTACGCTTGGTACTACAACAACGCCAACGGCACGACGCATCCGGTCGGAGAAAAGAAACCCAACGCTTGGGGGCTGTACGACATGCACGGGAACGTTTGGGAATGGTGTGAAGATGTCTATCATCAAACCTACGAAGGTGCACCTTCCGACGGCAGCGCGTGGATAAAAAGCAACGAGCTCAATCGCGTACTGCGTGGCGGGTCGTGTCTCGTCAACGCGCCCATCCTCCGTTCGGCGAACCGCCTCTGGAGCGCCCACGGCGATTGGTACCAAAACTACTTTTTCGGATTAAGGTTGGCAGCGGAGGCTCCGTAATCCCTGGCAAACACGTCTTGCACTAACTTTTTTGACCGATTTTTCTCTTAGTAAATCAGCCAATCAATCGGAAATGAATTCTTGAATCACAAACGTGTAAAACTTTTTTCTTCATTTTACTCAAGCCGGTAAAGATTTTTTACTGCTCACAAAAATTTTTCTTGCCGGAAAAAATAACAATCACTATGCTCCGCTTCGCTTTAGGCGAAGCATAGGTAAACGAGTGGGTGTGAATAACTTGTTAATAGCTTGGAATACCAAGCCGAGGTTTGGAAGAGTCAATTGCGAGTGCCAAGTGAAGATTTTGTACCAATTCACATCCCTCAAGTGTCTGTCTGCGAAGTGAGGTTGTTTGAGTAGTTACGAGCCGGTATAGAAGCCGGACGGATTTGTTTTCTCAGTAACTGCCAGTCGGCTGTTGTTTTGGCAACACCTCACTTTGCGAATGATTGCCCTGTGTCTCCGCCCGAGCGAAAAATTAATCGAAATGGGAGATTGTTAATTGTTTGTGAATAACTTCAGGCAGTTGTTGCAGGAGCAGGCATGACGCGCAGTCACGATCAAGTTTGGAACGATGCCAGTCGAGCATTGCAGGGCATGTTGAATGTTGATCTGTTTGCCCGGTGGTTTGCCCCCATCCGTCCGCTTGAAATCAAGGATGACACGCTTGTGCTTGGCGTTGCCAATGAGTTCAGTCAGATTTGGTTAAACGACAATTTTCTACCGCTGGTTCGCGAAGCTGTGAACCAGACCTCCAAGGATCCGCTGCGTGTTAAATTCGTCGTGGATACTAATGCTCCACAACTGGCGCACGCACCGGTAAAATCTCAGCCGCAAACCGCCGTCCGTCCAGCACTCGACATCAAGCTCAATCAACGAAACACATTCGACGCTTTCGTCGTTGGCCCAAACAACAGCTTTGCCCATGCCGCCGCGCTAGCCGTCGCACAATCGCCGGCCAAAGCTTACAATCCATTCTTCATGTACGGCGGGGTTGGCCTCGGTAAAACCCACTTGATGCAAGCCATCGGCCACTGCGCTGCCGGCAACCGAAAATCTGTCAAGGTCTGCTACGTCACCTGCGAACAATTCACCAACGAATTCATCCAGGCCATTCAGACCCACACAATGGTCAAGTTCCACAAACAATATCGGCAAGTTGATGTGCTGTTGATTGACGATATCCAATTCCTCGGCGGCAAGGAACAAACCCAAGACGAATTCTTTCACACGTTCAATACGCTGTTCGATTCCCACAAACAAATCGTGCTTTCCAGTGACCGGCCGGCGGCCGAGATTGCCAATCTGGAGAGCCGGTTGGTCTCTCGCTTTGAATGGGGGCTTGTCACTGAATTACAGCCGCCGGCACTTGAGACACGTATCGCCATTCTGAAAAAGAAAGCCACTGCACTTGGCGTGAAAATCCCAGATCGCATCATTGAGTATCTAGCCGAACGGATTCGCACTAACATCCGCCGGTTGGAAGGCGCACTGATCCGCCTTGCCGCGCTCGCGTCACTGACCGGCAAGGAAATTACGATTGATATGCTCGATTCGTTATTGCACGACTCGTTCCATGAAGAAGCCAAACGCATAATTACCATCGAACTCATCCAGCGCAAGGTGGCGGAGCATTTCGACATCCGCTTGGCCGACATGACTAGTCGGCGTCGCCCGCAAAACGTTGCGTTCCCTCGGCAAGTCGCCATGTACCTGAGCCGAACACTGACCGACCGATCACTTGTGAACATCGGAGAGAGTTTTGGTGGACGCGACCACGGAACCGTAATGCACGCCTGCCGGCTCATCGAAACCAAAATGACTGCCGATGAACGGCTTCGCCAAGCGGTTACCCACCTTCAAACCGCGCTACAACGCTGAACACAAGCAAACTTCGGAGCGGTATGATTTTTGGATAAGAAATTATGACTCAACCGAAGACAATCGAAGAACTCGACAAGAATTTTGCTTCCCCCAAAGCGGCTGACGGCTTGCTCTGGTATGATATCCGCAGCCTGCCCATCGAAGGGATGGGATGGACCAACGATAAACGTTTGATGCCATTCGACCGTCTGCCCGCACGCGCCAAGGGCAAGGTTCGGGACAACCTCTGGGCGCTCAGTGAACATGCGGCCGGAATTCACGTGCGCTTCGTCAGCAACGCACCTGAGATTG
>Ga0316217_10001687_pt1 | contig 28122 bp, 25 predicted proteins | sample 1anoAmetaG_FD_203633 | JGI IMG/M metagenome (GOLD analysis project Ga0316217, IMG submission 203633) | Freshwater microbial communities from Trout Bog Lake, Wisconsin, USA - 1anoA | ecosystem: Environmental > Aquatic > Freshwater > Lake > Hypolimnion/Profundal zone | place: USA: Wisconsin... | reverse complement strand
AGGGTGATGCCGGTGGCGGCGTCGATGTCGGTGTAGAGCACCGCCGTGCCGTCGGGCTTTCTCAGCACCGAGGTGGCGCTGGCGCTGCCGTCCGCCGCGGTGGTCGCGCTCAGGCTGCCCACCGCCGTGACCCCGCCGCTGCTGGTGTAGGCCGAGGTGCCCATGTAGGCGGATGCCGTGGCGTCCAGGGTGACGGTGACGATGGGGATGACGTGGGCCGTGCCCCCGGTGGCCCCGGTGGTGGGGGGCTTGCAGTTGGGGATGGTCCAGAGGACGTTGCCGCCCGAGGCGGTGGTGGTGTTGCCCGTGGTGGAGGTGGGAGAGATGGTGCCCACCGTGCCGCAGGTGACGCCGGACTGGGCGACCGTCCAGTTGATCGTGCCGGTGCTGGTGCCGATGGTCTTGAAATAGTCGCTGAGGGTCAGCTGGGTGCCCGGGCCCCATCCGCTGGAGGGCAGGAACTTGATCGCCTGGAGCTGGGTCGACGGGATGGGGTTGGCGACCGGGGCCGCATAGACGAAGTCGGGCACGACCCACTTGGCGGTGGTCTTGTAGAGCCCGGCCGTGGTGGTGGTGTAGGTGGACAGGGCGGTGACGCCGGTGCCGGACCAGGTGCCCTGGAGCCATGGATAGGTGCTGGAGGACAGGACGGTTCCCGAGGTGGTGGGCGGGAGCGGGGATTCGCCTTCCACGGTCGGGTGGTAGATGTAGGCCGTCAGGTAGTAGGTCACGGCATGGGTGTAGGTGCCGCCGGCGGCGGTGGTGAAACCGCTGTCGGTGAAGACCTGGATGATCGGGGTGGTCTGGCTCTTGTCGCCGCGGGTGATGGTGTATTGACCCGGGGGGAAGGTGGGGGAGGTTCCCTGGACCGTGGCGAACGTGTCGCTCTTGTATGAGTAGTCCGTGTGGTTGCAGGAGGTGGTGTTGGTGGTGCAGCCGGGCTGGAAGGTGGTCGTGGCGGTGGCGGAGGTGTTGCCGGCGGCCTTGACCGTGACCGGGAGGGTGGCCGCGGGCGCGGTGCTGCCGTTCGAGGTGTTGCCGCCGCAGGAGGCGCTGGTGGCGTTGGCCACGACCGTGGTCGTGCCGGCGGAATTCACCGTCACCGTCAACGTGGCCGCCGCGGTGGTGCAGCCGTCCGCGGGTTTGGCGGTGACCGTATAGGTGACCGTCTGGTTGGCGCCTCCGGAGCTTCCCGAGGTCGCGGCCTGCTCGAGGGTGGTCAGCTGGAACTTCATGTAGCGGTAGTCGTCCAGATCGCCCTTGTCGCCGTTCTGGTAGAGCGGATGGAACATCAGCGAGGCCATGGACCGGGAGAAGTCGAAGATGGAGACGATCTCCGGCTTGGCCTGCACCGAGGTGGACTGCTTGAACAGGTCGGTGAAGTCGGTGGTGCCCTTGTTCAGGTTCTGCTGGGTGGCGAGGCTCTGGGAGAACTGGGCGCGCAGCGGCTGCAGGGCGGAGAAGGCCACCAGCATAGCCAGGGACCCGCGGAGCATGGTGTTAGGACTCGGTGACATGGCTGGATTCCTCCGGTTACTGAGCGACTGGGGTCGTGATCCAGGCTTCTTTGCCGTGGTAGAAGGTGACGTTGCCCTGGACGACCTGGGCGTCGGCCCGGACCGCCCACAGATCGGGGGCCTGGGTGTTCAAGGTGCCGGCGGCCGGGGTGAAGGCGCCGGCGCCCGCGCCCTGGCTCATGCCGGTCACCGGCAGCTTGCCCATCCGGGTCAGGCCGATGGTGTAGCCTTCGGTCACGCTGGAAGGGCCGGTCCAGGACAGGTCTGCCGGCGGGGTGGTGGAACCGGGGGTGAAGACGTAGGTGGTGGCGCCGGAGGTGTCGGTGATGGTCTTGGGCAGGCCTTCCAGGGTGTCGTCCATCTTCAGCGATTGCTTGAGGGCGATCAGGCTGACCGCGGAGGGATTGGCGGCGGTCGGGGTGTTGCCCGGATCCAGCCAGTACACCGCCCAGTCCAGGCCAGATTCGGCCACGCTGTCAGCCATGGCGCCCTGGCGGTTGAATCCGGAGCTGACGATCTCCCGGAACGAGTTGCGGGACATGCTGACGGCGGCGATGGTCAGCAGCACCAGCAGCATGAGCGCCACCATGATGGTGATGGCGCCGGTCTGGCCGTGGCTGCGGGTAGCGGGTCGGGGACTGGGCATGGCGGGATCCTTCCATTCAGTCGTCAAGGGGCAGGCCGGAATGGCGCGGCAAGAAGATCAGACTCTGGGTGAACAGCTTGTAGGCTGCAGTGTTGGTCTGGCTGGAGTCCGGCTGGTACTCGGTCCGCTGGGTCGCCGAGCGGGTGGTGAGATCCACCCTCACGACCGTGGGGATGGACCGGAACCAGTTGGGGTTGCCGGTGATGCTGGTGAAGCCGTTCTTGACCACGGTGGTCAGCTGGGTGGTGAGTTCCGGGACGATGCCGTTGGTCCAGCCGGCGTCGAGGTCGGAGTAGGCCTTCTGCCATCCGGCCCAGGACTGGCCGGCATTGACGCTCAGGTAGACTTTGAAGGCCTGGACGTTCTCGGTGATGATCTGCTGGGGGATGTTGGGGGTGAACACGCCGCCGGCGTAGGTCCCCTGGTCGCGCACCAGGCATGGGATGCCGGTGGTGGTCGTGGGGTCGAGCTGCAGGAACTCGATCTGGTAGCGGATGGTCTGGGCCACCTGGGCGATCTGGATCTGGGAGTTGGCCACATGGCTTTCCTTCATGGGCAGTCCGGTGGAACCAGAACCGGTGACGGCGGCATTGACATCCTGGCCCAGGACCACCTTCACCTGGCTGGGCGTGCCCGTGGCGCTGACGCTGGTGATGAGGCCGTAGTCGAAGTTGTCCTTGAATATGAGGGTCTGGTTCTTGAGGGTCTGGTTCGCCACCACCTGGTTGGCGTAGGTGGCGCTGCCGCAGTCGATGATGAAGGTGTTGTCGGCGTTGTTGGCGCTCAGGGTGCCGCCGTTGGCGATCACCGTCGCGGCGGAGTTGGCGCCGCCGCCGGCAACCAGTGTGCCGACGAACTGGAGCGGCTGGTCGACCTGGAAGAAGATCTGGTCGGCGGTATTCTTGTTCGGATCGCCGGTGATGACCATGTTGGGCAGGACGTAGAAGGGCGGATGCAGAGGATCGATCGCGGGCGCGTCGGTCACGTTGGCGAGATACATGTCGGCGGTGTCCAGGTCCTGGCCGAGCATGTCGATGGACATCCGGTTGCGGCGGGCGCTGGAGGTGGTCTCCCCGGCGGTGTAGAAGGTCGAGAGGCTGGCCTTGAACACCGTCGCCATGCCCGCCATGAGCAGCATCGTGAAGATCAGGGCGACCAGCATCTCGACCATCGAGAAGCCGGCGCTGCGGGGGGCGGTGCGCGGGTCAGCCATGGGTGATCCTCCGGGTCAGCACCACCTGGCGCGTGATCTTCTGGTTGCTGGCGCCGACCGCATCGGTGAACGCCACCGTCACGCTGAAATTGGAAATCTGGCCGACTCCGGCGCCGTTGCCCACGTCGCCCACATAGGTGACGACCGCGTCATACATGTTGCTGTTGACGGTCGGGTCGGCGGAGGTGGTGTCGGTGAGGTTGCCCTGGACGTTGTAGTAGGTGTCCGGGCTGCTCTTGCCCGGCCCGAGGGTGATGTACTGCAGTCCGAGGTTGGCGTTGGTCTGGCCCTTGATCGGGCCGTTGATGTTCAGCCAGCTCAGGCGGCCTTCCATCTCCACCTGGTCGAGCATGGCCGAGGCGACCCGGACCGCGGTGGTCAGGCTCCGGCTGCCGCGGCCGCCGCGCAGGGACATGGTCTGGAGCAAGCAGAGGCCCAGCAGGCCGATCGCCAGGACGAACGCGGTCATCAGCATCTCGATCATGCTGAAGCCGGCCTGGCCCGAAGTCGCAGGGGCTGTTCTCGTCCGCATCAGATCCTCCGCCATAGCCCGTTCCCTTCCAGCACGCCCGGGTTGTAGAACTTGTAGATCGTGCCGCCGTTGGCCTGCACGAAGATCAGCCCCATCGGGCTGCCGGGAAGGGGGCCGGCGTCGGGGCTGGTCCCGACGATCTCGATGCAGAAGGTGGAGGTGAACCGCTGGCTGCTGCCGCTGACCACGGTCCGGCTCAGCGCCCCGGTGAACAGGTTGGTGGTGTCCCCGACCATGCCCACGAAGCCGGTGACCGAATTGAACGGGTCCTTGGCGTCGATGGCCTGGTTGATGGCTCCGGAACTCAGGGCGGTCATGGCGGTGGCCCAGTCGGTGCTGTTGACCGGCACGATCCGGGCCCGGGCCTGGGTGGTGTCGGTGGCCAGGTAGTGGAAGGCCACGGCCACGGTCTGGCCCCACTGGACGGTCGCAGCCGGCGGCGTGCTGGCGAGCAGGCCGTTGGCGATGGTCTGGATCTGCAGGTCGGTGAGGCCGGTGGCGTCGCCGTAGGCGACCACCAGCGGATCGGCGGCGGACCAGGAGCCCCACTGGACGATGGCGATGTCCCGGCCGGTGGCGGCGGCGGCCTGCCGGGCGTTGGATAGGGAGCCTTCCAGCTCGTCCAGTAGCGAGCGGACGGCAACCGCCCGGCGGTTGCCGATCATCATGACGCCGACGACGGATAGGATGCCGACGATGGTGAGCACCACGAGGAGCTCGATCAGCGAGTAGCCTCGGTTGGTTCGGGCGGGGAGACGCATGGCGGGCCTTTGGTGGGGAGGGCGCTGGGAAGTGGGATCAAGCCAAGTAAAGATGATGGTTATTTCCCGGTTCCGGCCCGGTTTTTCTTCCTGATATTCAAGTGAATGAATAATAGAAGTTATGTTGGCCAAGGACCGGTCCGGGCGACGCCGGCCGCGGACCGGGAAGGGAGCCCGGAGCTCATATGTATAAAAAGTATTCATGCCGCGGAGGGCGCGGCCCGGGACCTTCGCGGCAAGGCGGGGCATAGGCGATCGCGGTGGAAGCGGGATCCTTTGCCCAGGGCGGGTCAGCCAGGAAAAAAACCTTTCCGGCGCCCTTCTGCCTCTTTGTTATAGTGGCCTACCCTTGAAGGAGGCAACGATGCTGATCCGAGAGCTGATGATTCCCAAGCCCGCCGTGGTGACGCCGCACACGACCATGCCGGACGCGCTGAAGCTCATGAAGGAGAAGGGCGTGCACCGCATGCCGGTGGTGGATGCCCATGGCGCCCTGGTGGGCATCATCTCCGAAACCGACCTGCACAACGCGACCCCGTCCTCCGCCACCCTGCTGTCCTTCTGGGAAATCCCCACCCTGCTGGCCAAGATCACGGTGGAGATGCTGATGGTGAAGGATGTGGCCACCGTCGGCGAGGACACCCCGGTGGAGGACGCGGCGCGGATCATGGCCGACCGCAACATCGGCAGCCTTCCGGTCATGGACGGCAAGCACCTGGTGGGCATGGTCAGCCAGAACGACGTCTTCCGGGCCTTCATGGAGCTGCTCGGCGGGCGCCGGAAGGGGGTCCGGATCTGGGCCACCACGGCCGACAAGAAAGGCACGGTCGCCGAGATCACCTCCGCCATCGCCGGCGCCTCCGGCGATATCGTCGGCATGGGCTTCCATGAGGTGAGCGACGCCAAGGGCGCCCGCTGGGAGATCACCCTCAAGGTCCAGGACGTGGCCAAGGACCGTCTGGTGGCGGTGGTGAAGCCGCACGTGCTGGAGATCCTGGACGTGCGCGAAAGCTGACGGGAACCGGGCGGATCCGGGGCGCTCCGCCCCGGATCCGCCCGGTATTTCAGACAGCCTCAAAGGTGGCTGGTTATTTGCCGCGCGGGGAGGCGCCGCTGCGGGCCGAAGGGCTGGACGGGCGGCGCGAGCCTCCGCCTCCGAAGCCCCTGGCGCCGCCGGGGCGGGGCACGCTGCGGCTGCCGCCGCCGCTCCGGCTGCCACCGCCGCCGCCGCGGCCGGTGAGGATCGGCTCGGCCTTGATGCTGGGATCCGGGGCGAAGCCGGTGATCACCTGGGTGGGCAGGGGGCGCTGCAGCAGCCGTTCGATGTCCTTGAGCAGCTTGGCCTCGTCCACGCAGACCAGGCTGAGGGCCATGCCTTCGGTGCCGGCGCGGCCGGTGCGGCCGATGCGGTGCACGTAGTCCTCGGCGACCTGGGGCAGCTCATAGTTGACCACGTGGGGGAGCTGGCTGATGTCCAGGCCCCGGGCGGCGATGTCGGTGGCCACCAGGACCGTGATCTTGCCTTCCTTGAAGTCGGCCAGGGCCTTGATCCGCTGGGGCTGGCTCTTGTTGCCGTGGATGGCCGAGGAGGCGATGCCGTCGGTCTCCAGCTGCTCGGACAGCCGGTTGGCGCCGTGCTTGGTGCGGCAGAAGACCAGGACCTGGTCCAGCTTCTGGCTGCGGATCAGGTGGGAGAGCAGGGCGCGCTTGCGTTCCCGGTCCACCGGGTGGACCAGGTGCTCCACCAGCTCGGCGGCGGAATTGCGGGCGGCCACGTCCACCGAGGCGGGGTTGTTCAGCAGGCCCGAGACCAGCTGGCGGATGTCGTCGCTGAAGGTGGCGGAGAACAGCAGGTTCTGGCGCCTGGGGGGAAGCAGGGCGAGGATCTTCTTGATGTCCCGGATGAAGCCCATGTCGAGCATCCGGTCGGCTTCGTCCAGCACCAGGTACTGGAGCTGGGAGAAGTTGAGGTTGCCCTGCTGGTAGTGGTCCAGCAGCCGGCCGGGAGTGGCCACCAGGATCTCGATGCCCGCGCGCAGGGCCTTGACCTGGGGGTTGATGTTCACGCCGCCGAACACCGTGGCCGAGCGGATCGGCAGGTACTTGCCGTAGGTGCGCACGCTCTCCTCGATCTGCATCGCCAGCTCCCGGGTGGGGGTGAGGACGAGGCAGCGCAGGGCGTGGCGGGCCGGGGAGGTGCTGGTGCTGGCCTGGGGGGCGAGCAGCTGCAGGATGGGCAGGACGAAGGCGGCGGTCTTGCCGGTGCCGGTCTGGGCCCCGGCCAGCAGATCGCGGCCGGCGAGCACCAGGGGAATGGCCTGGGCCTGGACGGGGGTGGGAGTCTCGTAGCCGTGGTCTTTTACGGCATGCAGCAGCTCGGGCAGAAGGCCGAGAGATTCGAAGGACATGGATGCTCCTGGAAGGGCCCACCCGCTCGACGTTCTGGTCGGAGCGGGCCCCGGTCGGGGCGTTGATGGAATTCGAACTGAGAACCCGCGGGTAACAAGGGCGCAGACCGGCGCGCGCCTTCCTAGCACGATAAGCCAGGATAGCGAGATTTCGTCTCAAAGTCCAGGGATTCGGGAATGGTTGGTCTTTTTTTCGGCCGGCCGGTCCGGATCAGGGGCGCGGGGCGTTCTTGCGGTGCTCTTCCTGCATCGCGTAATGATCCCGCACCACCGGTTCCTGGGGCTGGTAGTGGTAGTTCTCGGTGTGGACCTGGTGCTGGCGGTCGGGGGTCGGGTACTGCGCGCCCCGGAACTGCTTCTGGTAGGTCGGCAGCGGAGCCGGTTGCGGGACTGGGCGGCCGCCTGCCTGGTTCCAGCCGGGCCGGCGCTGGGCCCAGTCCGAACCCCAGTGGTCACCCCAGCGCGGCGCGGTATCCCGCTGCCAGCCCTGGAAATAGCGGGGGGGACGGCGGTAGTAGCCGACCGGGATGCGCAGCACGAAGTCCGGCACGGCCTCCGGATGCACGGCCGCCCACGGGCCGTTGTACCAGGAGCTCGCGTACCAGTTGTCGTCCTTGAAGACCCAGTACATGCCGTCGTAGAAGAAGTAGTTGGCGTCCATGCCGGGCGCGTAGTAGGCCGGGGAGCCGGGCACCGGGACCAGCTGCGGAACGGTCGGCACGTTGATGCCGATGTTCAGGTGCGGCAGGCCGATGCTGATGCTGACCTGGGCCTGGGCCGTCATGGCCGGCACCATCAGCATCAGGGGAAGAAACGGGTATGGGCGCATGCTCGGGCCTCCGGTGGCTTTATGAATGGACCAGATGGTCCATTGCAAGGTTTATCCTATCAACATTGGCGGACGATCAGGCTATTCGCCGATGATCTTGATCAGCACCCGCTTGTCCCGCCTGCCGTCGAACTCGCCGTAGAAGATCTGCTCCCACGGGCCGAAGTCCAGCTCGCCGCCGGTCACCGCCACCACCACCTCGCGGCCCATGATCTGGCGCTTGTGGTGGGCGTCGCCGTTGTCCTCGCCGGTGCGGTTGTGCTGGTAGCCGCCCTTGGCCGGGTCGGTCCCGGCGTTGAAGGGGGCCAGCCGCTCCAGCCAGCGCTGGTAGTCCGCATGCAGCCCGGGCTCGTCGTCGTTGATGAACACGCTGGCGGTGATGTGCATGGGGTTCACCAGGCACAGCCCCTCCTGGATGCCGCTTTCGTACAGCGCCTCCTCCACGTCCGGGGTGATGTTCAGGAACCCGGTGCGCTCGGGCAGGTGGAGGGTGACGGTGGCGCGATGGGATTTCATGGGAAGCCTCCAGACCCCAGGATGGACCAGGTGCACTAGACTGGTGGATCGTTTTATGTGGAGAAGGCCCTATGCTCGGCATCGCAGGCAGGATCTTCAGCAACCGGCTCATCCTCGGCACCGGCAAGTACAAGGATTTCGCCACCATGAAGGCGTGCTACGAGGCCGCCCAGGTGGACATGGTCACCCTGGCGGTGCGCCGCTTCGACCTGGCGGCGAAGGGCGAGGACAACATCCTGAACTGGATCCCCAAGGATCTGGCCCTGCTGCCCAACACCGCCGGCTGCTTCACCGGCGACGAGGCCCTGCGGATGGCCCGCCTGGCCCGGGAGGCCCTGGACACCAACTGGGTGAAGCTGGAGGTGATCGGCGATCCGGTCAGCCTCTACCCGGACGGCGAAGAGACCCTGCGCGCCGCCGCGATCCTGGTCAAGGAGGGGTTCGTGGTGCTGCCCTACGTCAACGCCGACCCGATCCTGGCCCGCAAGCTGTGCGATGCGGGATGCAGCGCGGTGATGCCCCTGGCCAGCGCCATCGGTTCCGGCCTGGGGATCCAGAACCCCCATGTCCTGCAGATCATCCGTGAGGTGGTGGGCGCCTACGGGCTGCCCATGATCGTCGACGCCGGGGTGGGCACCGCCAGCGACGCCGCGGTGGCCATGGAACTGGGCGCTGATGCGGTGCTCATGAATACCGCCGTCGCCGAGGCCCAGGATCCGGTCACCATGGCCCTGGCCATGAACCTCGCCACCAAGGCCGGCCGCCTGGCCTTCGAGGCGGGGCGGATGCCCCGGCGCCTGTACGCCAGCGCCTCCAGCCCCCTGTCCGGGGTGGTCGGCCGGAGCTGATCCCCCTATGGGGGACCGCGCGCTCGCGTTGCTCACTGTCCGTCCCCCATACCCCACCCCATGCCCGGGCGGAGCCCGGACATGGAGTCTGGGGTATCCTGGAGACCTTTGGGAGGCGTCCATGCCCCGTTTCAGTCAGCGCGCCGGCCGTGAGGTCCTGGATGGCCATCCGCGGCTGCCGGCCTGGATCACCCAGGAACGGGTGCGGCTGGGCGATCTGCACGGGATGAAGGTGGGGATGCGCAGCGGCGACCTGCACACCGTCTGCGAGGAGGCCCGCTGCCCGAACCGCGCCCACTGCTTCAGCCACGGCACGGCCACCTTCCTGCTGATGGGCGACACCTGCACCCGGGCCTGCGGCTTCTGCGCCATCCACAGCGGCAGGCCCGGGGCGCTGAATCCGCTGGAGCCGGAGGAGACCGCCCAGCGGGTGGCGGCGCTCGGCCTGCGCTTCGCCGTGCTCACCTCGGTCAACCGCGACGACCTCCCCGACGGCGGCGCGGCCCACCTGGCCGCGACCATCCGCCAGATCCACCGGCTCAACCCGGGGGTGGGGGTGGAAGTGCTCACCCCGGACTTCATGGGCAACCTGGAGGCAGTGGCGGAGGTGGTGGCCGCCGGGCCGGCGGTGTTCAACCACAATACCGAAACGGTCCCCAGCCTCTACCCGACAGTCCGTCCGGCCGGCCGGTTCCCGCGCACCCTGGCGGTCCTGGCCGAGGCCAAGCGGCTGGGCACGGCGTTGTTCGGGGACGAGTTCCGCACCAAGTCCGGGCTCATGCTCGGCCTGGGGGAGACCGAGGCCGAGCTGATGGAGGTGTGCGCCGCCCTGGTCCAGTCCGGGGTGGACATCCTCACCCTCGGCCAGTACCTGCGCCCCACCCGGCACCAGCTGCCGGTACGGCGCTACGTCCATCCCGACGAGTTCAGGGAACTGGGGCGCAAGGCCAAGGCGCTCGGGTTCCGCACGGTGTACGCCGGGCCGCTGGTGCGGTCCAGTTTCAATGCCCACGAAGTCAGCGAGCTGGAGGGCATCGCCATCGCCTGATCAGCGCCCCGAGGCCGAGCTTGAGCGCATTCACGGGAACAGACCGCTTCTCCATCCGCCGCCGCCTGGGCTCCGGCGGCTTCGGCGTGGTCTACGAGGCCTTCGATTTCGAACGCCAGACCCTGGTCGCCCTGAAGGTGCCCCACGATGCCGGCACCCGGGACATCAGCCAGTTCAAGCAGGAGTTCCGGGCCCTGGCCGAGATCACCCACCCCAACCTGGTGAACCTGTACGAAGTGATGAGCCACGGGCCGGAGTGGTTCTTCACCATGGAGCAGGTGGAGGGCCTCACCCCGCATGAATTCCTCTGCCCCGACCGGCTGCCGCCCAGGGACTACGGGCAGGTGCGGGCGCTGCTGCGGCAGCTGGCCGAAGGGCTGTGGGCGCTGCACCAGACCGGCCGGCTGCACCAGGACCTCAAGCCGAGCCACGTCCGGGTGCAGCCGGACGGCCGGGTGGTGTTCCTGGATTTCGGTTTCACCGCCGGGCGGGCGGCCATGGGCGGGGTCCGGGGCCCCGAGGCCCAGGCCTACACGGCGCCGGAACGGATCGGCGGCCATGTGCCCACCGAGGCGGGCGACTGGTACAGCGTCGGGGTGATGCTCTACGAGGTGCTCACCGGAACCCTGCCGTTCCCCGGGGGCACGCTGTCCACCCTCATCGACAAGATGCGCGGGGACCCGCCCCATCCGGTGCTGCTGGCGCCGCAGACCCCGGCGGACCTGGGCTCGCTCTGCATGGACCTGCTGGCCCGGAAGCCGGAGGCCCGGCCGGGCGGGGACCGGATCCTGGCGCGGCTGGGCGCCGCGGCCGCCCCCGCCCCGCCCAGGCTGCCGGCGTCCCGGCGGCTCCGGACCAGTCCGCTGCTGATCGGGCGGAAACCCGAACTGGCGGCCCTTGGCCGGGCCTTCGAGACCTCGCTGAAGGGGAAGACCGCCGTGGTGTTCGTCCACGGCCAGTCGGGCATGGGCAAGAGCTACCTGCTGCGCCGGTTCATGCGCCGGCTCAAGCGGGAGGAGCCCGGGACGGTGGTCCTGAGGGGCCGCTGCACCGAGGAGGGCTCGGCGCCTTACAAGGCGCTGGACAGCCTCATGGAGGACCTGGCCGAGTATCTGGAATTGCTGCCGTCCGGCAAGGCGGAGATCCTGCTGCCCCGGAACATCCTCTGCCTGGCCCGGCTGTTCCCGGTGCTGCAGCGGGTGGAGGCCATCGCCCGGGGCGGCCGGGCGGTCCCGCCCTCGCCGGATCCCCAGGAACTGCGCCGGCGCGCGTTCGGGGCGCTGCGGGAACTGCTGATGCGGATGGGCACCCGGCATCCGCTGGTGCTGGTCATCGAGGACCTGCAGTGGGGCGACCTGGACAGCGCGGCCCTGCTCTCCAACCTGCTGCGCGACCCGGATCCGCCGTCCATGCTGGTGCTGCTCACCTACCGGACCGGGGACGGCGAGGCGGTCCCGGCGTTCCGGGCGCTCCAGCGCAGGCTGGCCGAGGAGGGCACCGAGGTGGTCGAGGTGCCCATGGAAAGGATCCCGCCGGCGGAATCCGAGGCCCTGGCCCGGGCGCTCCTGGGCAGCAACCGCCCCGACGCCGAGGCCGAGGCGGCGTGGATCGCCAAGGAGTCCAGCGGCAATCCGTTCTTCGTCGGCGAACTGAGCCGGCACCTGCGCTCCGGCATCCGGGGCCTGCACGGACCCGGGGAGCACACCCTGGACGCCTACATCATGTTCCGGGTGGGCTCCCTGCCGGAACCGTCCCGGATCCTGCTGGAGGCCCTGGCCCTGGCCGGGCATCCGGTGGAGTGGGAGGTGCTCCGGCGCGCCTGCCGGATCGACCCGGTCGGCCTCGAGGCCCTGACCCCGCTCCGGGCCGGCCACCTGATCCTGGCCCGCGGCGCCCAGGGCCTGCTGCTGGAGCCCTACCACGACCGCATCCGCCAGTCGGTGCTGAAGGGCTTCCCCGAAGCGCGCGCCCGGGCGCTGCACCTGGCCTTGGCGGAAGCGATGGAGCAGGAGCCCAGGCCGGACGCCCAGGCCCTCTGCCTGCATTTCCAGGCCGCCGGCGCGTTCGCCCGGGCGGGGGAGTACGCGCTTCTTGCGGCGGGCCAGGCGGTGGCGGCCCTGGCCTTCGTCCGGGCGGCGGAATTCTATCGTCGGGCGCTCCAGCTCAAGCAGCCCAAGGGCGTCGAGTACCTGGAGATCCTGCTGAAGCTGGGGGACGCCCTGGCCAGCGCCGGGCTGGGCAACCAGGCCGCCAAGGTCTACCTGGAGGCCCTGCCCATCGCCCCGACCAGGGACTCCCTGCGCCTGCAGCGGCGCGCCTCAGAGGAATATTTCCGGAGCGGCCGGTTCGACCAGGGCGAGGCGGCGCTGGGCGCGGTCATGGAGCGGATCGGGATGCAGCTGGACCAGACCCCCTGGCGTGCCCGGATCGGCGAGCTCTGGTGCCGGCTGCGCCTGCGGCTGCGGGGCTACGGGTTCAGGCAGCGGGTCGAAGCCCAGGTCGCGGCCGGCGACCTGGACCGGATCGACATCTGCTGGGCCGCGGCCATGGGGCTCGGGCCGGTGGACCACGTCCGGGGCGGCGAGTTCCAGGCCAGGCACCTGCTGCTGGCGCTGCACGCGGGCGAACCGTTCCGGATCGTGCGCGCCCTGGCCCTGGAGACCATCTACGTCTCCAACCGGGGCAACCGCAGCGTCAAGGCCACCCGGAAGATCCAGGACCTCACCCTGGCCCTGGCGGAGCGGATCGGCCACCCGAACCCGTTGAGCCGGGCCCTGGTCGCCGCCGGCACCGCCGCCCTGATGCAGGGGCGCTGGCGGCAGGCGGTGGAACTCCTGGAGCGGGCCGAGACCCTGCTGAAGGACAACTGCTCGGGGCTCGACTTCGAGCTCCACCTGGCCCAGTTCCACGCCCTGCTGGGGCGGCAGCGGCTGGGCAGCCTGCGGGACATGGAGATCCGCCTTTCGGCCCGGATCCAGGCCGCCCAGGACAAGGGCGACCTGCTGGCCATCACCAACCTGAGGACCGGCATTTCGCCCCAGGTCCACCTGGCCCACGACGAGCCGGCCCGGGCCATGCGCGAGCTGGAGCAGACCATCGGCGAATGGTCCAGCGCCGGCTTCCACCTGCAGCACTACAACGCCCTGGTGTCCAGGGTCGAGGTGCTCCTCTACGACGGCGATCCGCAGCAGGCTCATGAGGTCATCGCCGGGCACTGGCAGCTGCTGCGCCGGTCCATGCTGCTCCAGGTGCAGAGCGTCCGGGTCACCTGCCGGGAGCTCCGGGCCCGGTCGGCCCTGGCCATCGTCCTGCAGGGGCGGGCGGAGCCCGGGCCGAGGCAGGCCCTGCTGCGCTCGGCCTACCGGGACATGCGCGGGATCGAGCGGGAGGGGGTCGGCTACGGCGATGCCCTGGCGCGCCGGCTGCAGGCCCTGGAGGCCCTGGCCCAGGGCCGCCCGGACGAGGCCGGAGCCCTGCTGTTCCAGGCCGAACTGGCGTTCCAGGCCTGCGACATGGCCCTGCACGCCGTGGTGGCCCGGCACCGCCGGGGCCGGATGGAGGGTCCTTCGGGCGCCGAGCAGGTGGAGGCCGCCGAGCGCTGGATGCGCGGCCAGAAGATCGTCAACCCCGCCCGCTTCGTGGCCATGCACCTGCCCGGGTAGCCCCCGGAAAGATGGCTATACTGAGTCCATGTCGAAGACGGCCGGGAACCTCTGGGATTCGCCCGCCCCGGAGGGGGTGGGGCTGCCGTCCGCGTTCGGGTGGCTGCCCGAGGACCTGGAGCGCCTGGGCGCGCCGGGCCGGCCCGAGCTGTTCTTTTCCCGGCTGCAGCGGCCCTGGCGCTGGGGCGCGGGCGGGCCGGACCTGGGCAAGGCGGCCAGGAGCTGGCTGGCCCAGGCCGGCGACGGCGCCCTGCCGGAAATCGTCGAATCCCACCCTTCCGACGACGGTTCGACCAAGGTCGTGCTGCGCCTGGCCGACGGGGAGCGGATCGAGGCGGTGCACATGCCGCGCGAGGTCCGCAGCCCGCGGGTCACCCTCTGCATCAGCAGCCAGGTGGGCTGCGCCATGGGCTGCACCTTCTGCGCCACCGGGGCCATGGGCATCCGCCGCAACCTGTCCTGCGGGGAGATCGTCGGCCAGGTGATCGCCCTCATCCGGGCCCTGGGGCCGCCCCAGGCCCATTCGGTCACCCTGGTGTTCATGGGCATGGGCGAGCCGCTGCACAACCTGGACAACGTGCACCGGGCCATCCGCATCCTCAACCATCCCGCCGGGCTCAACATCTCCACCCGGCGCATCACCGTCTCCACCTCCGGGCTGGTGCCCGCCATCGAGCGTCTGGCCGGGATGCGGCCCCGGCCCTGGCTGGCCCTGAGCCTCAACGCCACCACCGACGAGGCCCGGAGCCGGGTCATGCCGGTGAACCGGGCGTGGAACCTGGCCCGCCTGCGGGAGGCCCTGGGCCGTTGGACCCTGGTGCCCGGGGAGAAGCTGCTGGTGGAGTACGTGCTCATGGCCGGGGAGAACGACACCCTGGAAGACGCCGACCGGCTCGCCGACTGGCTGGGCGATCTGGCCCACGGCCACAACATCAACCTCATCCGGATGAACGAACACGACGCCTCACCGTTCAAGCAGCCATCCGACCTGCGGCTCCAGGCTTTCCTGGAACGGCTCAAGTCCAGGGGCTGCTTCGTCACCGTGCGCAAAAGCCGGGGCCGGGATGTCCAGGGCGCCTGCGGTCAGCTCCTTAAATAAATTAAAAGTTCATTCAGTCCTTGCCTGGTCTGGCCGCGGTCCGATATTGGGGCGGCCGGTCTTCCCTTTGGTTCGAAATCTCAACGTGATAACGTCTATTGTTCCATTCCTCAAGAAACCAGCCTCAGGGGTGCGGTATGCCTTTCGCCAATGACAATCCCGCACCCTGGATCCCGCCTGCGGAGCTGTGGCAGCCCGAGCAGGCGCCGCCGGTGCCGGACCCGTACAACGAGGATCCCTACTTCCCCGATCCCTACGCCCGGATGTAGCCGTCCGGATGCCCATGGCCATTCTCCTCGCCTCCAGGAACCCGGGAAAGCTCAGGGAGTTCCAGCAGCTGCTGCCGGGACTTGAGCTGCTGCCTTGGCCCGCCGGGGCTCCGGAGATCCCCGAAGAGGGGGCCTTCTTCCAGGACAACGCCCTGCAGAAGGCGACCTACGCCCGGGACTGGTGGCTGGCCCACGGCACCGCGCCGGTGGACGGCGTGCTGGCCGACGATTCGGGGCTGTGCGTGGACGCCCTGTGGGGCGGTCCCGGCGTGCTCAGCGCCCGGTTCGCCCCCGGTCTCGCCCCGGAGCCCAAGAACCGCCTGCTGCTGTCGATGCTTCCGCCCGGCGCGGCGCGCACCGCCCGGTTCGTCTGCGTGCTGGCCTGGGTGCCTGCCCAGGGCGGGCCCCGGACCTTCAGCGGCACGGTGGAAGGCACCCTGGCCCCGGAGCCCCGGGGCGGCGAAGGGTTCGGCTACGACCCCATCTTCATTCCCGAAGGCCAGCAGCTGACCTTCGGCGAGCTGCCGGCGGAGATCAAGCACGGCATGAGCCACCGCAGCCGCGCCAGCGCGGCGTTCCTCGCGGGGCTGTAGCGGCGTGGAGTCCCCGGCGGCTACCAGAGCGAAGCGTCGCCGGGATCCACCTTGGGGTGGGCCTTGCGGAACTGGTTGAGGTGGTCTTCGGAGTAGGACAGCTTCACCTTGGACCGCCACTCCTGGCCCTGCTCCTGGTCCCGGGTGAACAGGGACTTGCGGCTCAGGTCCTGGAGGATCCGGGCCCGGGCCCCGGGGTCCACGGCTTCCAGGCCAGCGCGCACGTGGATGGGGCCGGTGAACTCCGGCGGGGCCGGGTGGGCCTGGGTGCCGGGGTTGCGGACGATCCGGCGGTAGGCGACGACCCGGCTCCAGGGCACCACCCCCGGGACGGCCACCTCCTGCTCGTGCAGGACCCAGGGCTTCTTCAGGCTGGGGTGCGTCGCGTCGAGCCCGCCGCTGGCCTGGACCACGTAGACGTAGCCCTCGCCGGCCGCCTTGCCCTTGTAGCCGATGTTCAGGGCGAAATAGCGGGCCACGCTCACCGACCGGGTCAGGGAGACGAACCCACCGGCGTCCGTGACGAAGAGATACCGGGCCAGATTGAAGGCGTCCTGGAGCGGCGTCCTCTGGTCCATCAGCTCGACGCAATGCGGCAGCGGCGCCGCCTCCGGGCCCCGGTTGAAGATGTTGCACCACAGCCCGCCGTTGCTGGCGATCGTGGCCGGGGGGAGCTTGCTGCCGGTGTAGAGGAAGCCGGTGACCCGCCGGACGGCGGGGATATCCCAGCCCCTGCCCGGTCCGGAGTCCGCCCGGTAAAGCCCTTCGTAGACCTTGGTCATGACATTGCCGGGATCCTGGGCGCAGTGGATCAGGGGCCGCTGGATCCCGTCCATGAAGGACGGGTTCCCGTAGGTGGAGTCGTGGGTGAAGTAGTCCTCCAGGTAGCCAGGCGGATCCACCGCCGGCACCTCCTGGAAGTCCGCGCCGTAGGGCTGCCCCTCCGCCTCCAGGGCCGCGACCTGGCGGTTGTAGGCCTCAAGGATGGATCGATTGAATGGATCATGGTCGTGCTGGGCCATGATCGCGGGGGGGATGGGGGCCAGCGGGGAAGGGCCGGGGGCCGGGGGCGGGTTCGGCGGAGGGTTCTGCGAGGGCGGGTTGGTCGGTTTGATCGGCTGTTCGCTTTTTCCGCCTCCCCCGCACCCGAAGACCAGGGCCAGGAGAAGGGGGCACAGGAAACCGGCATGCCGGGCGGAGACCATATGCAAGTCCTATAGAAGCCATGCGGTTGAAAGGGGGAGGCGAAGTGGTCCGCGGCCGGGGGACCATTGATAAATAATTTAATCATCGAACCAGCCGGCGAAACCCCATGGGGGTGTTTTTCTCCGGAAGGCGGGGGCCGGGCCGGAATCGGCGCAGGAACATGGCTATTGAACAAATAATTAATGTTAAAATTAAATATTTAATAATTTTTCATGCATCCGACCCTGGCCAGATTGGCTATTCTGCATACATTCAACAATGAAACCGGTTCAGCCTTTCGGTGGATTCTGGTTTGAAAGAGATGATTTTTTAATTTTATAATCTTGATTTCTCTCTCCCTGCGGAGGCGCCATGGGGTGGTCCATCATCATGACCGGCTGGACGGGCCACGCGCTCCTGGCCGGGCTGGTGCTCGGCTGCGCCGGGGCGGACGGCCCGGATCCGGGCGGAGCGGCGCCGCCGCCGGCCAGGCCCGAGCCCCGGCCGGTCCCGGCGGTGGTCATCACCGAGATCCCGCCCGATGGCCTCGCCCTGCGCCGCCCGAGGTTCATCTCCCTGGCCCCGCGCCTGGCCCGGGAAGGTGAGCCGTACCGCTACCGGGTCGCGGCCATCGAAGGCGAGGGCGATGAGGCGGTGCACCTCAGCCTGGTGCGGGCGCCGGAGGGGGCCGCCCTGGACGGGAGCGTCCTGAAGTGGACGCCGGAGCATGCCCAGGCCGGGCGGCCGCAGCGCTTCACCCTCCGGGCCGTGGACGAGCGCGGCGCGGCCGAGGACCAGACCTGGATGGTCACACCGGGACCTGAGCCCCGCCATGGCACGCGGGTCCATCACTAGTAGATCGATTCCAAAATGATATTTTTGCTGAAATGCGAGCGGCAGCGAGTGGTTTTCCCGAATGACCACGGCCGGAATGGAGGACTTTGACAATGATTTATAATTTTTTGCGACAGGGATGCAACCTCATCCCCAGGGCCGAACGCCCACCTAAGGCGCCCGCCGCACCGCCGGGCGGACCTCGTCAGTCACCGTACTGGCCCTTGTCGCGCAGCGCCACCGCCGCCTGGTAGGCGCTGAGCACCGCGCTGCGCACCCGCTGGTAGCTGTTCTCGGTGACCTTGGTGTTGAAGGTGAGGGTTGCCACCAGGAAGCAGCCTTCACCGTTGGGCAGGGGCTGGGGGGTGGCGATGGCGATCTGCGGCGCCATGATGGCGGAGGAGCTGTCCTCCCGAAGGGCGGTGCCGATCCGCTCGGCCCAGGCCTGGAGCCGGGGGGTGGCGGCGATCCCGGCCTCTTCGGTCGGCACCAGGATCCGCCCGTACAGCGTGAAGAACAGCCGCAACTGGGGGAGGTCCACGGCGCTGTTGAGGAATCCGGCCATGGAGGCGATCTGCTGGAAGTCCCGCTGGAGGGCCTGGAGTTTGACGGAAGCCTGGGGGACCGGTCGTTGAGCCATGCCCCATTGTCGCTGAGATTGGGTTCCGGGTGGAGTTCTCCTTGCGGTCCGGCGCCCAAGCTGGAACGCTGGGGGTTCACATCGACCCGGAAGCCGGGAAGCGGGTTCAAAGCCCGCACTGCCCCGCAACGGTAAGCACCCCGGAGGCCGAGGCCGCCGGGAGACCACACCCGAGCCACTGGGGCGCCGCCCCGGGAAGGTCAGGGGGAGGCCGGAAACGGCGTCCGTCGCGTGCGAGTCCGGAGACCAGCCCTGGGCCATTTCCCTCGCCGTGGGAGCGAGAAGGAGCCGACCATGCTGTTGCCGACCCTGCCCTGCCTGGACCCTGCCCGCAAGCCGGGCATCCAGGCCCACCTCGATGACCTCACCAAGCCCCAGGGCAGCCTGGGCCGGCTGGAATCCCTGGCCCTGCAGATGGCCTGGATCAGCGGGGAGAACCGCCCTCCGGATCCCGAGGCCTTCATCCTGACCTTCGCCGGGGACCACGGCATCGCCCGCCAGGGGGTGTCGGCGTTCCCGCCGGAAGTGACCCCGCAGATGGTGGCCAACATCGCCGCCGGCGGTGCCGCCATCTCCGTGCTTTGCCGGTGCAACCGCATCCAGCACCGGGTGATCGACGTGGGGGTGGCCGTGCCCTGTCCCTGGCCCGGCGTCGGCCAGCGCAACGTGATGCGGGGAACCGGGGATCCCAGCGCGGGACCGGCCATGACCCGGGCCCAGGCCGAGGCCAGCCTGCAGGCGGGCCTGGACGAGGTGGCCGGGCTGCCGGAGCTGCCGTTCGCGCTGCTGGGCCTGGGGGAGATGGGCATCGCCAACTCGGCCATCGCCGCGCTGCTGGTGAGCGCCTTCGCCGGGGTCGACCCGCGGCACGCCGTGGGCCCCGGCACCGGCATCAAGGGCCAGGCGCTCCAGCACAAGCTGGAGGTGATCCAGGCCATCCTGGACCGCCAGCGGCTCGACCCGGGCGATCCGGTCGGGGTCCTGGCCGCGGTGGGCGGGTGTGAGTTCGGCGCCATGGCCGGGGCCATGCTGGCCGGCGCCGCCCGGGGCTGGGCGGTGATCGTCGACGGCTACATCGCCGGGGCCGCTGCCCTGGTCGCCCTGGCCCTGGAGCCAAGGATCCGGGATTTCCTGGTCTGGTCGCACCGGTCGGCCGAGCCGGGGGCGCGCAGGCTGTTGGAAGAACTTGAAATGGAACCGGTCCTGGACCTCAGCCTGCGGCTGGGCGAAGGCACCGGGGCCGCGCTGGCGGTGCCGATCCTGCGCTCCGCCTGCGCCGTGGCCCGGGAGATGGCCACCTTCAGCGGGGCCGGCGTCAGCCACGCCGACCAGCACTGATGCTCTCCAGCCTGGTCGCCGCGTTCCGCTTCCTCACCCGGATCCCGGTGCCGGGGCCGGAAACCCGGCCCGGGGACCTGGGCAGGGCGGTGGCCTGGTTCCCGCTGGTGGGAGCCGTGGTCGGTCTGGCCACGGCGGGCGTGCAGGTGCTGGCGCTCCGGTCCTGGCCGGCCCCGGTGGCGGCGGTGCTGGCGGTGGCCTTCGGGCTGCTGCTCACCGGCGGCTTCCACGAGGACGGGGCGACCGACGCCGCCGACGGCCTGGGCGGCGGCTGGACCCGGGAGCGGGTGGTGGAGATCATGCGCGACAGCCGGATCGGCGCCTACGGCGCCATGGCCCTGTGGGCCCTGCTCAGCTTCCGCTGGGCCGCGCTGGTGGCGCTGGACCGCCGGGCGCTGATCGCCCTGCCGCTGGCCATGGCCTGGGGCCGCTGGTCCATCGCCGTCATGCTGACCGCGCTGCCGCCGGTCTCCCAGGGACTGGCCAGCCGGGTGGGCGATGGGCTGGGCAAGCGGCCCCTGGTGCTGGCGACGGTCCTGACCCTGCTGCTCACCGTGGCCGCCCACGCCCTGGGCTGGCAGCGTCTCTGGCAACCGGCCGCCGCCGCCGGGATCGCCGCGCTGGCCTGGATCCTGTACCTGAAGCAGCGCATGGGCGGCCAGACCGGGGACCTGCTGGGGGCGGGCAACCAGGTGGTGGAGGCCGCGGTGCTGCTGGCCCTGCTGGCCCGATGACCACCCTGTGGCTGCTGCGCCACGGTCCCACCGACGCCGGCCAGCGGGGCGCGCCCCTGGGCCGGCTGGACCTGCCGGTGAACCCGGCCGGCCAGGCGCTCTGGCCGCGGGTGAAGGAGGAGCTCCTGGGGCTGGGCCCGGGGCGGGTGCTCTGCTCGAACCTGGCCCGGGCCCGGGAGCACGCCCGGGACCTGGGACTGCCCTGCCGGGTGCTGCCGGACCTGGCCGAACAGGCGTTCGGCGCCTGGGACGGGGTGCCCTGGGCGGAGATCAAGGGCGCCGAAGCGTTCTTCCGCGACCCGGTGCGGGGCACCCCGCCCGGGGGCGGGGAATCCTTCTTCCGTTGCGCCGACCGCGCCCGGTCCGCCATCGAAGCCACCTGGGAGGCGGACACCGACACCCTGGTCCTGGCCCACGGCGGACCCCTGCGGGCGATCCTCGCCCATTTCCTGGGACTGCCCCTGGACCGGGCGCTGGATCTGGCCTGGCAGCCGTACGGCTTGTCGAGGCTGGAGGTCTACGCCCATGGGCGCGGCATCCTCCGCTTCCACAACCGGCCCTTGCCCTCGCCGGCCAGTTCTGGGATTCTCTAGTCCTACATCGTGTTGGATGTTCGGGAAGCAGGTGAGATTCCTGCGCTGCCCCGCAACGGTATGCACCTCGGCCCGCGAGCCGGGAGACCGCTCAGGCCCACAGGCCGAGAGCATCGGCTGGTCCCACTGGGGCGTTTCCCCGGGAAGGAACCAGGGGCATCGCAAGATGCCTGTCGCGTGCGAGCCCGGAGACCGGTCCTGCATTTCCCAAACCTGCCGTGGGGGCAGGGCGGGCCTGCCTTTCCGGCCATCCTTCGCTCCGCTCCCCGGCCTCATGCGCGGAGCATGTCATGGGTTCAGCCCGTTTCACCCTTCTATTGGCCCTCGGGGCCGGCATCACGGCCGGAGCCGTGGAGGTCGAAGCGCCAAGGCCCCAGGCCGAGGCTTCGGCCACTGTGACGGTCACCGCCGAAGCCACCCCGGTGGAGCTGGAGCAGACCCCCAACGCCGTGATCGTCATCGACAAGGCGAAGATCGAGGCGGCGGGGGCGGCCAATCTGGGCGACCTGCTCACGGACTTCCTGCCGGGCCAGGTGTTCGCCTCGGGTGGGGTGGGGACCGCTTCCGCCATCTACCTGGGCGGCGCCCGGGCCCAGGATACGGTGGTGACCCTGGATGGCCTGCGCCTGAACGACTCCGCCGCCCTGGGCGGGGTCAACCCGAACGGGTTGAGCCTGGCCGGCATCGACCGGATCGAAGTGCAGACGGGGCCCTGCTCCACCCAATACGGCTCCGACGCCCTGGGCGGGGCGGTCGCCATGTACTCAGCCGGCAGCGCGCCCGCGGGATTCTCCGGGGAGGTCCGGGCCGGGGCCGGCAACGAGGGCATCGCCCGTGGCGGCGTGGCTGCGGCCTACGGCTGGGACCAGGGGTGGGTCCGGATGTCGGCGTCGGCCCAGCGGGAAGACCAGATCCTGGATACCTACCACACCTACCGGAGCTCCGGAGTCTTCCTCGGCATGGGCCAGCAGCTGGGTGCAGACACCCTGGTCACGGTGAGCTACTTCAACAACTTCGCCGGGGTGCCGCTGCCCATCATCTACACCGGCCAGCCGCGCGGATCCTACAATTACGACCTGGACCGGGAGGACTTCAGCCGCACCCAGATCCTCAGCGGCACGGTGCGCAGCCAGCTGACCCCGGTCCTGGCCGCCGACCTGACCATCGGCCAGGTCCTGCAGACCCGGCTGGAACCCAACTACAACGACAACCTGCCCACCGACGCATACCTCAGCCGGCGCAACCAGGCCGTCGGCCACCTCACCTGGCAACCCACCAGCGCCGGCTCCCTGCTGATCGGCCTGGACACGTCCAACGAGACCGCCCAGAGCCCTGATTCCACCGAGACCGGGACGCTCACGGCCAACGCGACCCACGTGGCGGTGCTGATGGAGGGGCAGCGGGAACTGGTCTCCGGCCTGCGGGCGGTGGGCTCCCTGCGCACCGAGCGGGATCACCAGGTTGCGCCCGGCACGGCCGGCACGGCCGACAACAGCACCACCCAGACCACCGGCAAACTGGGCCTGAACTGGGCCCTGCCCAGGGGCTTCCGGGTCTACGCCAACGCCGGCACCGGTTTCAGCAACCCGCTCCTGTACCAGGCCCTGTTCAATTCCCAGTACGGCGGGGCACCCCTGGCCAACGAAAAGAGCCGCACCGCCCAGACCGGGCTCAGCTTCGCCTCAGGGCCCTGGAAGGCCAGCCTGGAACTGTCCCGGACGCTGTTCACCGACCTGGTGTACTACAACCCGGACCTGGGTCCGTACATCCCTTCGTGGTACTCCAATTCGGGGCTCTACCAGAACACCTCCCGGCTCCGCACCCAGTCCCTGGAACTCAAAGGCGGCTATGAGACCGCGGTCTGGGGCGCCGGTGCCTACTACCGCAACCAGGAAGCCCGGGATCTCCAGCAGGCCGACGGCCAGCAGCTCAGCAGCAACGCGGTCGTCAACCGGCCCTTCCAGACCATAGGCGCCAACGCCTTCCGGGTCCTGGGGGCGGTGCGGGTGGAGGGGCGCTGGACCTGGACCGGGCCCCGCTATCAGTACGGCCTGGCGGGCGGTTTCCATGAGCATTTCAACGACCTGAGCCTTTCGACCCAGTGGACCGCCCGCAAAGACCTGTTCCTCACCCTGCGCGGCGACCACCTGCTGCAGCCCCGGACCTCCCTGGCCCAGTGGCTGGCCGGCGCCCGGGACTTCCAGAACGACGCGTCGCAAATCTACGGCTACCCGGCCCAACCCCCCACGGTCACCCTCGAGGTGCGCTACCTTTTCTAGCTATGAGAAGCCTGTTTCTCACCTTCCTGCTGGCCCTTCCCGCCCTGCTCGGGGCGGGGAGCCCCGCCCGGGTGGTGAGCCAGACGGTGGGCACCGACGATCTGCTCATGGCCATCGCCGGGCCGGGGCAGATCGCCGCCCTGAGCCACCTGGCCAGGGACCCCCGCTACAGCCCCTCGGCCGGGGAGGCCCAGCGCTTCCCCTGCCTGCGCAGCGGCGAGGCCGAGGACATCCTGCGGTTCCGGCCGGACCTGGTGCTGGTGGCTTCGTACACCCAGCCCGAAACGGTGGCCCTGCTCCGCCGGGCCAAGGTCGGACTGCTGATGGTGGACCGGTTCGATTCCCTCGACGATCTGTACGCCAACGCCCGCCGGGTCGGCCAGGCCCTGGGCCGGCAGGACCGGGCGGAACAGCTGATCCGGGACTGGCGGGCCCGGGCCGGGGCGCTGGCGAAACGGCTTCAGGGATGCCCGCCGGTGCGGGTGGTGGCGGTGGGGTTCTACCCGTTCACCGCCGGCAGCGGCACCACCTTCCAGGATATCTGCGACCACGCCGGGGCATTGAACGTGGCGGCGGAGGAGGGTCTCAAGGGCCATGCCCCCACCCCCAGCGAGAAGATGCTCAGCTGGCGGGTGGACGTGCTGGTGGCGCCCTGGGAGCAGGGCATGGACCTCCAGGCCCGCCTGCGCGACCTGCCCCCGTACAAGTTCATGCAGGCCTTCCGCCTGGGGCGGGTGGTGGCGCTGCCCGGGGCGCTCATGGCCAGCACCAGCCAGGCCCGGCTGGACGCCTACGAATGGCTGGCCCGGGCCCTGCACCCGGAGGCCTTCAAGTGAGGGGGCGCACCTTCGGCGCCACCGCCGGCCTCAGCCTGCTCCTGCTGGCGGCGATCCTGGCCTCCCTGGCGCTGGGCGATTCCAATCTGCGGCCCATGGAAGTGCTGCGGGCCCTGGGCGGCGGCGGCGGCGAACTGGCCCGGACCGTGGTCTGGGACCTGCGCCTGCCCCGCACCCTGGTGGGCATCACGGTGGGGGCCGGGCTGGCCGCCTCCGGGGTGGCCATGCAGGCCTACTTCCGCAACGCCCTGGCCAGTCCCGGGCTGCTGGGGGTGAGCGCCGGCGGCGCCCTGGGCGCGGTGGCCGCCCTGGCCCTGGGCGGGGCCGCGGCCAGCATCTGGACCGTGCCCGGGGCCTCCATCCTGGGGGCGTTCCTGGCCACCGGGGCGGTGATGATGCTGGCCCGCCGGGGCGCCAGCCCCGAGCACCTGCTGCTCTCCGGGGTGGCGCTCAACGCCGTCTTCGGGGCCGGCACCAGTTTCCTGCTGGCGCTGTCGGCCGGGCAGTTCCAGGTGAGCGGGCAGATCCTGTTCTGGCTCATGGGCGGGATCGAGAACCGCACCTGGGAGCACGTGTGGATCGGCCTGCCGCCGGTGCTGGCGGGCTGCGCGCTGATGCTGCCGCTGGGGCGGTCCATGAACCTGCTCAGCCTGGGCGAGCCGGCGGCCCAGAGCCTGGGGGTGGATGTGCGCCGGCTGCGCTGGCAGCTGATCGGCCTGTCCACCGTGCTCACCGCCCTGGCCACCGCCGTGGGCGGGGTGGTGGGTTTCGTCGGGCTGGTGGTGCCGCACCTGCTGCGCCTGGCCTTCGGCCCGGACCACCGCCGGCTGCTGCCCCTGTCCATGATCGGCGGCGCCGCGCTGGTGCTGCTCTGCGACCTGCCCACCCGGTTCCTGCCCGGCGGCCTGCGCCTGGGGGTGATGACCGCCCTGGTCGGCGGTCCCTTCCTGCTCTGGATGCTGCGGAGGAACCCGTGCTGAGCGCCGAGGGCCTGACCCTGGGCACCCGGCTGCGCGGGCTCGACCTGCGCCTGGAGACCGGGCTGATGGTGGCGGTGGTGGGGCCCAACGGCGCCGGCAAGTCCACCCTGCTGCAGGTGCTGGCCGGGCTGCTCCAGGCCCAGGGCCGGATCGAATGGAACGGCCGCGAGCTGTCCCGGATCCCCTTCCTGGAGCGGGGCCGCACCCTGGCCTGGGTGGGCCAGGAGGCTCACGCGGAGTTCGCCTTCCCGGTCCGGGAAGTGGTGGCCCAGGGCCGGCACGCCTGGGGCGACGACGGCCGCGGGGTGGCGGATGCCCTGGCCGCCCTGGACATCACCCACCTGGCCGGCCGGCCCATCACCCAGCTGAGCGGCGGTGAACGCCGGCGGGTGTTCCTGGCCCGGGCGCTGGCCACCGGGGCCCCACTGCAGCTGTGGGACGAGCCCACCGCCAGCCTGGATGTGCGCCACGGCCTGGAGGTGCTGAAGCTGGCCAAGGGCCTGACGGCCGCCGGCGGGACCCTGCTGGTGAGCCTGCACGATCTGCGCACTGCCTTCTGCTTCGACCGGGTGCTGGTGCTGAACCAGGGCGCCATGGTCGGGTTCGGCGCCCCGGAGCAGGTGCTCACCCCGGAACTGATCCAGGAGGTGTTCCGGGTGCGGGCCCGGATGGCTCCGGCCCTGGTCCTGGAACTGCCGTCGTAGGCGCGTCCAGCGCCTTGCGCACCATCGCCAGCAGGGCGGCCCGGTCGAAGGGCTTGGCGATGAAGGGCGCCCCGGCCAGGGCTTCCCCGTCCGCGGGGAGGCCGGGCTCCGGATAGCCCGACATGAAGAGCACGCGGATTTCCGGGCGCAGGGCCCGGACCTTCCGGGCCAGGTCGGGTCCGCCCATCCCGGGCATCACCACGTCGGTCAGCAGCAGCCGGACCTCCGCCCCGTGGGCCTGGAGCGCTTCCAGCGCGGGGCCGGCGTGGCCGGCCTCCAGCACGCGGTATCCGGCCGCGTCGAGGGTGTGCGCCGTCAGGGTGCGCACCCCATCGTCGTCCTCCACCACCAGGATGGTTTCGGTGCCGTGGTGCACCGGGCCGGGTTCGGCCGCGCGGAACGGGGAGGGGGCCCGGGCGGTCCGGGGCAGGGTGACGGTGAATGCGGAACCCTCGCCGGGCGCGCTCCGGGCCTCCAGGGTCCCGCCGCTCTGCTCGACGATGCCCAGGGCGGTGCTGAGCCCCAGGCCGGTGCCCTTGCCGATCCCCTTGGTGGTGTAGAACGGTTCGAAGATCCGCCGGAGCACCTCCGGGCCCATGCCCTCGCCGGTGTCCTTCACCGAGAAGGCCACCGAGGGGCCCTGGTTCCGGGTTTCCAGCGTGAGCAGGCCGCCCTGGGGCATGGCGTCCCTGGCGTTGACCACCAGGTTCATGATCACCTGCTCGATCTGGCCGGGATCGGCTTCCACCGGCCCCAGCCCGGGCTCCAGGTCGAACACCATCCGGATATCCTCCCGGAGCACCCGCTGGAAGAAGGTCTGCAGTTCCCGGAGCACCTGGTTCAGGTCCAGGCTTTCGGGCGCCAGCACCTGCTTGCGGCTGAAGGCGAGCAGCTGGCGGGTCAGGGCCGAGCCCTTGCGGCCGGCCCGCTGGATCGCCTCCAGGCTGCTCCGTTGCGGATCCCCTTCGGCCATCTGGGCCAGGGCCAGTTCCGAGAAGCCGTTGATGATCTGCAGCAGATTGTTGAAGTCGTGGGCCACCCCTCCGGCCAGGGTGCCGATGGCATCCATCTTCTGGGCGTGCCTGAGCTTCTCCTCGCTCTGGCGCAGGGCCTCCTGGGCCCGGTCGTGGTCCAGGATCCGGGCCGTGAGCGCCTCGTTGCTGCGGACCAGGGCGGCGGTCCGGTCCCGCACCCGCTGCTCCAGTTCGTCGTTGAGCCGGGACAGGTTCAGGGCGCTTTCGCGCAGGGCTTCCCGGGCCCGGTTTTCGGAATCCCTCAGCCGCAGCGTCCGGATCCCGTTGGCGAGATCGTCCGCCAGTTCCCCCAGGATCCGCACCTGGGCGTCGCCGAAGGCCCCCGGTCCGGTGGCGTAGACGGTGAGGGCGCCGAACGCCTCGCCCCCGTCCATCAGCGGCAGGGCGGCGGACGAGGCGAATCCGCGGGCCCGGGCCTCCTCGCGCCAGGGCGAAAAGCGGGGATCGGTGTCCAAGTCCTGGCAGACGGCTGGGGCCCCGGTTCGGATCGCGGTCCCGGTGGGGCCCCGGCCCCGTTCCGAATCGGCCCAGGACAGGCGCAGTCCGGCCAGGTAGCCCTCCTCGAACCCGGACCAGGCCATGGGCCGGATGGAACGCTCCGGATCCGCTTCCTTGAATCCCACCCAGACCATGGAGCAGCCGCAGTCCTCCACCACGATCCGGCAGACCTGCTCCAGGTAGCCCGGCAGGTCGCTGGCCCGGGTCATGGCCTGGCTGCTGCGGCTGAGGGCCTGGACCATGCGGCCCAGCTGCTGCAGGCCCCGGTCCCGCCGCCTCCGGTCCGGCAGGTCCTGGATCAGGTGCACGGCGCCGGTGACGCCGCCGCCGGCGTCCAGGACCGGAGTGGTCCGGACCCGGTGTTCGCCGCCCAGCCGCTCGATCCCGACCTCGGCCACATGGGTCCTGCCGTCCCGCTCCGAGGCGGTGAGCGGACAGTTCTCCGGGGGGCCGTCCGTGCCGTGCAGCAGTTCGTAGCATGGCCTGCCCAGGCACTCCTCGCGGTTGAGCCCGAGCCGGCCCAGCA
>Ga0316217_10001686_pt1 | contig 28131 bp, 30 predicted proteins | sample 1anoAmetaG_FD_203633 | JGI IMG/M metagenome (GOLD analysis project Ga0316217, IMG submission 203633) | Freshwater microbial communities from Trout Bog Lake, Wisconsin, USA - 1anoA | ecosystem: Environmental > Aquatic > Freshwater > Lake > Hypolimnion/Profundal zone | place: USA: Wisconsin... | reverse complement strand
GATTCAAAGGGATCATTTATCTTTAATTTTAATTCAGGCAGCAGCTATAATAAACGCCAAGCGTACGTTAAAATAGGGATATGAATCTTTTTGTTCTACTAGATTTCAAACCTAGTTTTCCGCTTCGATTCAACAGGCGCGACTAGCTGATTTCAATTGGAACCTTTCCGTTTATTTATAATCTAATCATGATTAAAATTCCTATCCTGTGCGTGCTGCTAGTAGCTGCCTTCGCCGCAGAGCTGGACATATCTGCATACAGAACACACAAGCCTTCAACTACTTTTAAACCTAAGGTTCTCACCAAACTCACTCAAAAGCCACTGGAGGAGCTCCCCAAAAGTTTCTGGTGGGGCAACGTCAACAACACCAATTTCCTAACTGTCCAGAAAAACCAGCATATCCCCATTTATTGTGGAAGCTGCTGGGCTTTTTCTTCCGCCTCAGCTCTGAGTGACAGGATCAAAATCGCCAGGAAAGCTCAATGGCCTGACGTCAACCTGGCCCCTCAAGTCTTGATCTCGTGCTAAACCCCAGATGATGGTTGCGGAGGAGGAGATGCTAAGAATGCCTATGAGTGGATCCACAACAACAACATCACTGATGAGACATGTTCTCCTTACCAGGCTTACGGGCACGACAATGGAGTGGGCTGCAGTGCTGTTATCAAATGCAAAAACTGTCTGCCGAACCGAGGATGCTGGGCCCAAGCTCGTGCTAAAATTTACGGAGTGAAATAGTTCGGAGAGGTGAAAGGTGAGGTTGATATGATGAATTAAATTTACCAGAGAGGTCCAATTACCTGTGCTGTCGCAGTGACTCCCTAGCTCAGAAACTACACTTCTGGAATTTTTGTTGATACAACTGGAAGAGTGGAATTAGACCACGACGTCAGTGTTACTGGATGGGGTGAAGAAAATGGCACCAAGTATTGGATTATCCGTAACTCCTGGGGATCATATTGGGGAGAAGGAGGAAACTTCAGACTGATTAGAGGAATCAACAACCTCTTCATCGAAGGAGATTGCTCTTGGGCTGTTCCCCTTGACACCTGGACTGAGGATGTCAGAAACTAGACTAAACTGGCTCCAGAAGATTTGCCACCTCAGTTTAGCCTCCACGAATAAAAATCAACCTGCAGAAGAGAATCTCCAACTTTGATTCCTGAGCATGTGACAGGCCCAAGACCTCATGAGTACATCAATGCTAAAGATTTGCCTGAAAACTGGGATTGGAGAAACGTGAGTGGAGTCAACTATCTTTCATGGACCAAAAACCAGCACATTCCTCAATACTGCGGCAGCTGCTGGGCTCAGGGGACAACTAGTTCTATTGCTGATAGAATCAATATTGCAAGAAACAAAACCTGGCCTGATATCGCCCTCTCACCTCAAGTGATAATCAATTGTGAGGCTGGAGGAAGCTGCAATGGAGGCAACCCTGGAGGTGTGTACTCTTACGCCAAAACTTACGGAATTCCTGAAGAAACTTGCCAAAACTACCTTGCCAAAAACCCCGACAAATTCTCATGTTCAGCCATTCAGAAGTGCTAAGACTGCACTCACCCGAAAGGACAAAAGCCCGGAGACAAAGGAAACTGTTGGGCTACTCCTCGTTATCCAGTCTGGAAAGTGACTCAATATGGTACAGTTACAGGTGCTGACAAAATGAAAGCTGAAATCTTCGCTCGTGGACCTATTTCTTGCGGTATTGACGCCACTCTAAAGCTTGACGCTTACACAGGCGGAATTTTCTCATAGGCCAAACTGTTGCCCCAGATCAATCATGAGATCGCAGTCGTTGGATGGGGAGTGGAGAATGGTGTGGAATACTGGATTGGACGTAACAGTTGGGGAACATATTGGGGAGAATCTGGCTTTTTCAGAATCCAAATGCATAGAAACAACCTCGATATTGAGAAGGATTGCTCATGGGGTGTTGTCTAGAGTGAGCCCCATTTTGTAACAGCTGAGCCCTCGCCTTCCTAATAACTCATAGAAGTCACTGCTTGATTGAACCATCAATATCTTTTAATCACCTAATATCAAATCTGTTTTTAGCGATCGATTTCTAATCTTTAAAACATATATCAGATGATAAGGAAGAAGAAGGAATTTACTCATTAGACGAATACGCTGAAACCTAGCATTTTGTAATAAAGGCTTTCAGCTTATTGTATATTTCCCTGTGGTTTGAACTGTATGTATCGGCTTACTATCACAAAAATATGGTATAAACTCGAAGGAAGGTGGATTGTTGTTTGAAGATTATACGTTAAGTTATATACTTATGCAGCGCTTGCCAATAAACTTATAAAATAGAATATTCAATGTGGAAAAGCAATCTGCTGACGCTTGTCAGGTAGAAAGAATCCTCCAAAAATACCCTAATTAAATCCGAACACCCAGAATTACAATGCTAGTCTAAGGCCAAATTGCCTGCGCTTCAGAACATAATATACTAGTGGAAAGCCGAAGCACATAAGCATCAAAAGTATCCAAACTAGTCTCAATTAGCTCTGTAGAGTGAGATTGATGATCGTGAGGTATTTCATGAGCTACGCAGACTGTTATCAAACTCTTGGAGTAAAAAGTTGATATGCTGGAGAGCAAGCTAACGGCTTTGACCCAGAAACACGCTTAAATATGCTCGATGCTTTTAAAGGAGGTCTAGAAGAAAGTATCCTTAGAGTCTACACTTCGGAAGTAGAACGAATAGCTCAATAAAATGTTGAAAGTGGTGGTGGAGTAAGCCAAAAAGCTGGCGACTCGTCTTTACAACAAGGACAAAGCTAGGAGAGGGTCTTAGATCAAAATAATAAATCAGCTGGTGACGGAAAGCAGCAACAAATAAAATATCAACAGAATCAATCTGCTCAGCTCAAACAAATTATCGGCAAATAATTTGCATGATAGGAAGCGTTCTCGTTCAAGAAAGATGAAGTTGTTCTCGACTCGAGCTAAAAGTAAGACCATCTTTTCCCATGATGAGTCAGACAGTTAGTAGGGAGTCAACAAAAGAAACAAGGAGCTGAGGTTGAACTAAATCTAGCGCAATTACTACAAAAGTAGTTCCAAAAATGAGACAAACTTGGAGGGGAGGGTGAGGAGTCACAAAGTTCAAGCGGGGTTGGAAAATTACACGAACTAAAGTCATATCAAGATCATTTAAAATAGTAATAAATGATTGTTTATTTATTTTTTATGGATTACAGCTAAATTATGATCATTCAGTCACTAAATGGGCTTGTGTTTGCTGTATCCATTTCTAGTAATCCAGCGGTACTTTTTGCCAGCCAAAGTTAAACTAGGTAGGCATTCCTTCGTGGCTTACGTCTGCAAGAGTTTTCCAAGTAAAGGGAGGGAATCGACGGTTGCTGGTGGTTGGGCTAGATCTCACCCAGAAAAAGTTTTATGAGTCAGTCCTAAGACTGGAAACTTTACAGTCAATCAAGCCATATGCGATAATAGGGGTTGCCAGGTCACCTCTGGGTGCGATCCCTACAGAAGGATCATCTTCTTCATTAGTGTACATCCAATATTTGATTTCTTCTTCGTTGTTCATCGACTAATTGTACTTTCTCAATATGACTGCGCTGGGGTCATTATCGTAGGTGTAGTCAACTAAGTGATACAAAAGTTACACTGCTGGTACTCAAGTTTGTTGTAGATATCCATATCGTAAGGCACGTTGTATGAGGCGACATACCCATTTTTCTTGACTATGGGAGTGACGTCAGTAACTTTGATGAGGGTGAATGCCTGCTCGTAGAACATCACTAAATTTTTGTCCTCGTAAAATTTTGTGTGGTCGATGATGATCCATTGGGCTGAGTGAGTGCCACTTGAAAATTTAGAGTAGTAGTCAATCCATTAATTGCCGTGTCTGGACAAAGTAGCAGCTATGTTGGCTCGGATCCAGCTTGGCACGGTCTTAGGAGAAAGTTCTACCAAATTGTCCTTGTTGAAGTTGATAAAGGAAGTTTCTGTGATCTTCAATCCTGAAGAGGTGATATAGTAGCTGTCTTTGGAGCTGAGGTCGCCTGGACGAGAGCTGAAAGTGATTGTTTGAGATGCGACGGCCGAGTCGCGAGAGGGAAAGTTGTAGGACTTAATGACTCTAATCATGTAGGGGTAGTAGCTGCCAGTTGAGTGGGATACGTAAATGTCTTCTTCGGTTTGTTTGATAAAGATGGTGCAACTTTTTTCAGCAATCTCGTCTGCGGTATTATATGCTGGGATTAATTCTCTAAGATCGCCAACGTTGGTGAGGTAATAGAACTGACTGAAGCCGATGTAAAGATCGAGGCGGCTCTCTTCATGTATCCTCTGCAAAAAACCTTTGTATGCATATCTTATTTGTTACAAATAGGCATAGGCATATTGCCAATAAATGTCTCTTGGGAAGCGTTCAGCCATGGTTTCTATAAAGTCCATTTGGTTGTTAAGGAAAGTTTGCAATTTCGGCTTCACTGCTGGTTCGTTGATTCTAAACTTATTGAAGTTCACATAGGCGGCTTGGATTTCTCGGTAAGTAGCATATCCTTCCAGGAAGCCCGCTCCCCGATGCTGATCGATCAGAGATTTGAGGCCGTTGCCGTATACGTACAGGTAGTTCATGCCATGTTAGTTAAGTTTTTGGTCGTAGTAGATGTGGGCCAGTTCTTCATAAGATTTTTGGTAAGAAATGGTGTAGTTGGGGGCGACCGAAATGAGCGTAGCTGCAGAGGCAGTGGCAACCAGGAGAATGAGGATACTCAGCTGCATTGGTAACTTAGTAGATTATCAATGTTTTATAATTGAGGATATTCATTAACAAAAGGGAATCCAGCTGCTGAAGAAGACCGAATAATCCAAACAAAGCCATAAATTGTAAATCAGTCAAGCTTATGCTGCAATTTTGCTAAAAGCTAAAAAGCAAATGCTGCCAATGAGTGTCTTGAGCTGTTGTTTTGAAGGTAGCCATATGTTATATAAACTGTAATCAAGATGTTAAGTAGCAAACTTGGCTTTAAAGCTTTCCTATAGAGTGATGGTAAATATCATTTTCTTTTGAAAAGACGACTGCGGAATTACTTGGTGATCAGGAGTGGCTCGTTAGTAAATTTGGAGCTGAAGTTTTAATTCTAGTATTTCTAGAGAATCTTAATTATCAGATGCTTACGTGATTCACGTTTCGCAGCGGAAAGTAGTTTGTGAACTATTTCCCCACTTAAAACTCCGATTCGAAGTTTTCCATGACATCGGAAGTGTTAACGAACTCACCAATCGAAAGTAGCTTCTTAGTATCTTCAACTGCTTGATTTTCAACGGGCTTTATTGAGGAATCTTGTGAGAGATTCATCTACTCTGACATCTCCTTTGTGGTGATGAGATTAATCATTGTTGCTTTGTCTTTATTCTTTTTCGCCAGACGAGAGATAATACTGCGGCGGATTTTACGTATGAATTCATCATCACAAATAACTATCAGCCTCTATCTACGATTGCAGCGGCTGATCTTAAAACTTCGACTGCTTTTTTAAGTGTTTATGGTAGCCAAGTAGCGGCATAAAACTGTTCGTTTTGTTGGATTGTAGTGATGTTTGGAGCTCCGAATCATTGGAGCTTAGAATCCTTCCCAGATATCCGACCCGTCGATCTTGGACTTCAGCTCATGGTAGTACTCGAAGTCAGATACTCTCTGACTGATGCATTCCTGGAATTGGCTTTTATCGATATAGTAGGCAGAAGTGTTATCCTTGGCGATGGCGTAGAGTCTCACGGGTCGCATGGACATGACTGCGGTGGTACCATAACAGTTGTCGGCGACCTCGATGCCGCCGTCCATTTCGATAGTTTTCAGGAGGTTGTTATGTCCCTTTTTCCGCCCTCCTTTCTCCGCATAGATGTTTATTTTTCCCTTTTTGATTATATAGATTCGTTCCTTCGAATGCGGTTGATATAGTGGGTCATTAGGAGAAATAAAAATGTGCTCAATTTTAGCAGTCATTGTCAAGCAGAAACTCTTGGACCATCGAGTCAGAAAAAAGATAGAGGACTTCACCACTGAGAGAGCAGCTTCCTTTGAAAAATCTAAGTGGAAAAAAGTGTACTGTGCCTAAGCTATTCATTGAATTTAAGCAAAAGGGTCTTTTCCTCAGCAGGGTAAAGTTGCTAGAAGTTGTGTTTACTGTTGACTATGAATGAGCGCGCTTTGCTGTGCAGCTTATCACTGATTTTGTAGTGTTTGCGCATTTTCTCAATCACTGAGAGATCTTTTTCCATAATTTACTGTCCTTTCCGCAGGTTGCCGATAGAGTACCCGATTTCGTTGATAATGAAGGCGAAGGTCACGATTCCTTTATTTTGAAACATGTACCCACAATCTCCACGAAACAGGTGACTACGATTTCGCCAGGGTTCTTGGGACTTATGTCTCCGTAGCCAACTGTGAGGACAGTGGTGGAACCGAAGTAAAAGGCGTAAAGGTAAACAACGAACTCTTTGGAGACATCAATGTTGAGAGAATTGAGCCACGTCTGTTCGAACCCCATCAGCGTAGAAAGATAGAGCACTATTGCCTGAGTTAGAATAAAAATTACCACACTGTGAAGTATGATGAATAGAGTGATGAGTAAATCACAAATCTTAGAATGGTACTCGTAATGTAGCGAATATCTCATTAGCCGTAGAGATCGGTAAAGATTGCTTGCTCTGTTATATTGGAAATATAACGCAATAACTTCAAAAATGATCCAAAAAACGTCTGTCTTTTGATCAACCAACGATATTTTCAAGCAATAGCAGGTAATGCAAAACACCTGCTTGTAACTTTTCTTTACCCAAAACACTAAGCTTAGTTGCGATTTTCTTAGAGTTATTTCTTTTTTAATTTTTAACACGAGTTCTGCGATCAAAACGAATATGGCGGCAGCATAGAGAGCATTGTAAATGTCTGTCCTGGGCTGGGACCTTAAAAAGAGGTCGATGGTGCTGAGCCATATGGTGGTCGATAATACCAGTATTATAATGATTGCGGATGCAATTTCTAAAATATCTTCTTAAATAAAGTAGTCCACATTTTTGTTTTTGCCCGGCTCGTCTTACCATTCTTCCTCGAAATTGAACCTGTTTTGATAATCAATCACAAAATTTTTACCATAGTAATCTTTGAGTTTATCTTTTAAAAAGCTTTTCCTTCTCTCTGACATGTAAGTCGTATACTTTTCGAGGGCTTGGAGATTCTTCTAGAAGTTTTTTCTCCGTTTGTGCTAGTGTTTGTAGATATACTGTTAGCTGTCCCTGGGATGGAGATGATTGGAAATTTTCTTCATTTAAATCTTTAATGAAGTAATATAAAAATAGGTAAACTTCGCCTTCAAAAAATAGTTTTAACATTCTCAAATCGAGAACTAAACTTGCCTCTCAGCAAAGTAACTTATTCTAGAGCTTTGAGATATTATAAGTTGGTTGTGAATGATGTCTTTTGCTTGGATTGAATAAATTCAGCTTTGAAGCTCAACTCAGTTTCCATTTATTTTTAGATCATTTGGAGTCAATCCTTTATCAATTATGGTTTTCCCTTCAAATAATCAAAGAATATTAGTCATGAAATTACTCAAACTCTCTCTCTGGCTTTGAACTATGATAGGGATGGTTATTTAACGGCCAAAAGAGGAGTATTTCTGGTTCTTGGCTAATTAACTTAGCTGAGTTTATTATGATTTTTTGATCAAACATTTTCCGATAATTTTCACAGGTTTTTTGAAATTAAAATTTGATTCTCCTGAACACTTAAACTAGGTAAATAAATTTAAATCGATTTATTAAGACAAATGGCGGCATCAGACTCAATTAAAGAAAGGCGTGCCCAAGCCTGACCAACTTTTGATTACGTCATTACTACTGATATTCAAATAAATATTTTAGTTTCTGAAATCCGACAGATCTGCACCTGATCCTAAGTGGCTAAGTTAAGGATTATCAAACTATTTTGAGATAAATAAGTTTCTAAGCGTTACTCTCTTTATGTTGATAGCTTTATTAAATAGCCCAGTTCGCTAACAGAAGATTACTAGTTCATATCCTTATCTTTATTTGATAAATAGCTAAGTTTTTGCAAGAGATAATTGCTTTATATTCTTCTTGGTAATAATTGTTAGATATGTTGCTGAAGTAAGAGACAGTAATCAAGTTGGAAAAAACATTCCTAAGAATCACCTGCGTTTCTACTGCCTATAACAACACATTCGTAGCAGTCAGAGTTGATAAACCAGCCAAACAAGAATCCATCGTACACTTCAATGCCCAAGGAAAGATACTTTATTAGCACACCTACGAAGATGTTATTGATACCTTCGGCCAAATGAACGAGAAGGAAGTTATTGTTCTTAACGTTCTTGCGAGTAAAATTGACATCATCAACCTCGAGACAAAAACTGTTAAGTTCGTGAATCACCAATACCTGTTCCAAGATGCAGTTCAGATGTTGATTTACAATTTCGCTGAGTCTCGTACTTTCTGCGTGCAGGAAAAAGGACTTTTCAACGACCATCGGCTCAGACTTTCTTATTATTCTTACGATGGCTTAGGCGAAAACAGTGAGCCTGTTGCAGAATATACTTCAAAGGAAAACTAATGGACTTATGATCATCTCCTCTACAAAGGAAATGCCCATTCCAAGGTGATTTGGTTCCTTCCCAGAAATTGCCAGGAGATCACTTTTACTTACTTCGACTTGCAGACTGACCCTGCTGGAAAACTGGATACAGTAAGAGCAGTAAACACTCTAGGAAGCTAATACGGCACAGATAACCCACAGTTGAACGTGGCCGGTATTTGGGAAGTCAACCCGAACCAATATCTAGTATACGCAACTTCTAACAAATGTGACCTTAAACAGAGAAACCAATTCGGAGTCTTTAACAACAACTACATCCTCGATACCACTTTGGGTAATCAGCAAGGAAAAATCCGGTAGACAAAATTTTGTTTCGAAGCAGTTTCAGAGGATTTTTCTTACAATGACCAGTTGATCTACAGTTTTGGCGTGGGAAACTTTTCAGTATTCCATACCTTCCGCCACGAAAAAGGAGAGCCCTTGGAGACTCCAGTCTACTACATCAACAATCTGACGGAAGAAAGAATAGCCATCGAAAGTTGGGCTAGCCATGTCCATCTGGCACGCTTCTATTTCCCGGGCTGGGACCCAAATATCTTCATCCAGGCAAAGCATGAGAACGGCGATATTTAAGAGATTACTGTGTGGACGAAGAAGGTGTTGGACATCAGAGAGATAAGCTTACACTTCTTGCTAAGCATCAATTAAGATTTCGATGATGATCTGCTCCAAGATGCTCTTGACTTACTCCATTCATGATCTTGATACGATTAGCATAATTTAGCTGTGATATCAGCTTTCAAAGTTTTATTGCATAGTTTGATGGTTATGGAAAAAGGAGTACAGCATCAATAATTCAGGTCGTAATCTGCGTAGTCAATCAATCGTAGATTGCTTGGAGTGGGCAAAGTTTTCATTAGATCGTCTGCCAACTCTACATCCAAAATGTAGTTGAAGTTCTATTTGTCCTATTCACAGCATAATCGAGAGTAGGTTTTGACAGAACCTGTCCTGGAGGACAGTGTGTTGGGGTCGAGTTCTCTCAAAATAAGGCGAGGGGCGGGTGGGACCTCCTCTGCTTTGGCTTGCCTATAGTTTTTAATGATGATGAAGGGATCCATCTAACGACTATATTCTTATTATAACGATGACAAATTATTGAAATATAGAAATATGAACACAGAGCAGCTTTCATCTGCCTTCCGGACTTAGAGATAGGCTCACCATTCTATCCTTTTCAGACACATTCGTTTACTCTTCCATTTTTTACTTCATTGAGCTAAATTCCTGTAAAAGGCTGTGATATTTCTTGACTAGCTTCGAATATCTTGTTTTTAAAGTTTGTAGTTCGTCCTATTTTGCTTCTTTTTTGTTGCGCTATTGATTTGCTGTCTTGGCCAATAGTATTTTCAGCTTCATATCCAGCTTTCTATTCTCTTCTTATTGAGTTTTGAGTTGAACCCTGAGCTTCAAGACTGTGTCCTGCAATTGGTTCTCCCTATGACTGGATTGCACTTTTTTGCATAGGTCTTTATAGTTTTTCTAGAGCTAGTTCAGAGAGTTTTTAAATAATGCGTTGTCTGCCTTTAAAAGTTTATTTTATTGCTATAAAGTCTGAAAAGTAGGGACAACTTCTAAACACCTGCTCTCAACTATCTGCATTTTAAGCCTAGCTAAATTTCTATTACCCTTGAATTCCTTCAAAGCCTACCTTTTTGGTAGATTGATGCCTAATTTTTCCTCATAGTCCTCGAGTTGCTCCTTCAAGTAATTATTCTATTTGGATAGTCTAGCTTACTAGATTGCTTTGGATTGGAGTTACTATTCAAGCTGGAGAATTCTCAGCTCGTACTCTATTGGCTCTTGTGTTTATTTTAAGCAAACAGATGAACTAAGTCTGGCCGACTATTTTTTGACCAGGTTCTTTTAGACAATAAAAGTGGGAAAGAAAATCGATGGCGTGTTGCAAGGTCTATTACGAGGTGAATTAGCAGGGTTGGAGTTGCTCCTAGATCTCGATCTTTCAAATTTCTTGCCCTTGAGTTTGGGTTTAGTCTCTATAACTTGAACTGACATTATGCCACATTCAAATTCAAATTCATAACAATATAGTTATCAACAAACGCATTTATCAATATTTAATCAGTTTTTTGATGACTTCTGTAATCAAGCCTACTCCGAGTGGGCCGACTGCGCCAACCGTGGCTGAACCTGCTGCGACCTGAATCACCTAGTAATTACTTGTGTGCGTCCAGCGTCGCGGATGTAAGTGGTTGGCGCGCCTTTTTGCCTGCACTCCTACAGAGTTTCGAACAAGTGCTTCTAATCAGACACTCTATAATAGGTGATAGGCCGTCCTGTCTAGAGCCATTAGATGAAGGTGGTAGCATAAAAGGGTTGAGACTAAGTACTTGCTCTGCCATTTTGAAAAGCTTTGAGAGTCGCATGTGCGCACTGGGCTGCAATTTTTCCACTGCTCATGTTGAGATCCATCCTTACGAAAATAACCAATTGAACAATTTAGCTTTTTACCATTTTGGTTTGGTCTTAGGCTTCAAGCACAGTCACTATGAACTGTATGGCCTACTCTAGACTTTAGCTTGCTTGTAGTGCTTTTTATATGAGATGGGGTTAGAATTCCATCGACTCTAGTTCTTTTCTGATTTCTTATTTTTTCGAGAGGACTGGCGTACTTTAGAGGCTATTGCCTTCTTCCTTCATTTTGTTATTTTAACTCTTCTGCTGCTCTGGTTGGCTACCCTACTGCTTTTCGAGAGGATGGTCCTCCATCAAATTATAGGATAAGTGTAAATTATTCTTAATTGATACAAAGTGGTAAGTTTATTCAATCTAGTTATAATTCCTATTAATGCGAACAACTACCTGGCTTCTGGTACTTGCTGTGTTGCTGTTTATGGGCAATTGCAATCAAATGAAGCTTCTTAGGAACTGCTAGACTTAGTTTGTAAAAATGAATTAAGCTTACAAAAGAGGGGACACTAGCTTGGCTTTCTCTGTAGCAGTCAAAGTCTATTTCGCAGTCAAAGCACTTCATTAAGATCTGGATTTATAGTACCCTTCCTATTCTTATTTGAAAAACACTGGTCTCAATTGCAGGCAACTTCTTACAGAGATAGTCAAAGATGCGAGCTCATCGCAATGGTAGTCTAACTTTGGCCAAACAATTGAAAAAATTGGCCTAATGCAGCAGAGTTGCACGAACTCAGATTTTGAGTAGCCTTAGAACTCAGTTGAAAGCGGATTCCAGAACTAATGCGCTTTGTGCGTTGTGATTTTGCGAGTGATGTAAAACTACGTAAATTATCACAAGCTGGACGTGGCTGATTTCGTAAACAAGCAATTTTGTGATCTTTTCGATGGATATGTAAAACCGACTTGCTAGGCTTTTATTCATTATGCAGGGCCCATTATAATTGAAACACTTTACAAAAAAGAACCTTCTGATAAAGTCTGTCTTGCCATCAACCTTTGCACTGATAAGGCCTGCAGAATAGTTAAATAAAAATCGGAGTTATATAACATCGATGTGTCGGGGAGCTAGGGACCTACTCGGCTTTCTCCTTGGAAATGGTTGAAACACCTCTTTGTTGAACACTTTGGTAACGGACATTTTCCAGCTTTTGATCTTGACAATGATACTTACTCCGATATTTCAACCTTCAGAGGATATCACTGGCGAGGGTCTGACTGCAATTAGATGCAAGCTGGAGTATACCCAGGTCGTAAAACAGGATCAAAGCTACTAGATCATGATTGTAATGGCATTTATGGACTGGACAACAGGGGAAGGTTGTACGAGGACAAATTCTGTGCTCCTTACAAGAGGTATGGAGTGGCTGTAATCGGAGATTCAGCAGGTGCGCATTTCTCGATTCCCTAGAAATTTTTCAATGTGACCATGATGCAAAAGGGAAGTTTCAATGATTTGCTGCCAAGGTTGGCCGATGAACTAGATATCCCTCAAGATTCAGCTTACACGGGGCATCGCAATACCACTGCTTATCACTCTCATTCCATTTATAAGTATCTTCGCGCATGGAATCTTTGTAACAACAATGATTTCCAGAATATTGCAGTAAATGGAGCATCGGCAGGCAACTCTTTGGGCAACATCCCTGCCCTTTCCAGAAACAAAACAGAAGACAACCCTCTGCTCATGTTTTTGGAGCTGATCGGCAACGACGTCTGCAAGAAAAGTTTCGATAGCATGACCAAGCCATAAGAGTTTAAGAGAGATATATTGAGACTGCTGAACTATATTGATGAAAATGTAATTACAAGTATATTTAGGTCCCTGCTGGCAGCCACATGGTTATTCTGGGGTTGGGAGACGGAAGCATCCTCTACGACAACTTGCATGCTGATATACACCCCCTGAATGTCACTTATGAGGCAGTCTATGATTTTCTCAACTGCCTCAAAATAAGCCCCTGTTGGGGTTGGCTGAATAGCAACGACACAGTTCGCAAATTCACAACTGAGCGAGCTCAAAATCTCAGCAAGGTCTACTCCTAAATAATAAAATAGACCAAATTCAAAAACTTCGATATGATCTACTACGACTTCCCGGCCATGTAGATCCTAGAAAGGAAGGTGATCTAGGGAGGTGACCCACATACGATGATCGAACGTTGTGACGGATTCCACCCGAACGTTGAGTTCAACTCGTATCTGGCAGATTGGTTGTGGTACAACATCAGGATAGACAGGCCGGAGTGGCTGGGCCAGCAGAACCCTCACAACTAGGAGATCAAGCATATTTTCGGCCTCAATGATTTAATCTGATACATGCTCCAAAATTATTCTTATTCTTCGTAACTTTTATAATGCTGCCTAACCGCAGCGATTCGGAATCTCGGCCTAAACCCGACAAGTATAAGCAGAGAGGTATCCAGCTCATATCCACTACCCTGGTGTTCAGGCCCAGCCATATTAAGAAGGTTGGATCAGCGAGAGCGCCATCGCACTCCAAAACGAAAAGCCATAGCCTTTTGGGCAAAGAGGAGAGTTTGGGGGGCGGGTTCTGCGCCAGACTAATCGACGAGGCAGGCATCACTAATCGCCGCTGCGCACCGATCGCATGCTACTCACGGTCGTATGCTGAAAATCAGTTAAAAACATGCAGAGATACAGTGAAGAGTGGGAAGTAATAGATTGTTTTGTTCTAAAATAGAAGGAGTAGAAATAGTGGGAGTATGAAGTAAAATCGAAACCTGTAGATATAGTAAATAATCCTTGGTTCGGAGTACTTTAAGGGCAGGGAAAAAGAGACAGCCAAATTCAAAAGATGAATCCAAACGACCATGATAAATGTACATTTATTCAATTAATTTGCTTCCCTAAACAGATATCCAATCATTTACAGGCCGAAGACCAGAACGATTCATAAGCAATCAACTGCCATTATAAACCTACAAATATACCACTTTTCATCAAAAAGTTAGGTATCATCAACTAAAAATACACTTTTTTTTAAGTACCGAAGATGAACTAACGTCTCATATCAGCTTGTATAATTATAAGCAACAATATGAGTGATCTACTTTTGTCTTATAATATTATACGTATGAGCCTAAATATCCGCATACGCAAGCTTGACATCTTCAAGAAAGTGCCCTCTGAATTTTCAGAAGGAACCAACCGAGGCGGCTTCCTTTCCTTGCTCACCATCCTCAGTATTGCCTACTTTGTCTACACCTAAATAAATGGCTTTCTGCGACCAGGATACACTGCCAAGCTCACTACTGACGAACTGGTCACTCGCAAAGAGATGAAGTAATCAGCTACTGACCTAGGGTTCACCTTGACATGGTATTGCATTACTTCCCCTGCGAACTGGTCTCTCTAGATATCTAAGATGCAATGATGTCGCACAGCCCCAACCTGGCCTCAATTCAAAAGTACAGGCTGAGCAGCAACGGGTACCCCATCGACCTCGGCTAAGACTTTTAGCTACTCAGAGAACCTGATTAGAATAAGCAGTATTAGGTTGTCAAGTAGGCCTTTGCGGCTAGACGGGGGTGCCGCCTCAAAGGCGAGTTCACAGTAAAGTAAGTGCCTGGCAACTTCCACATCAGTTCGCACGCCTACCAACACTTCTACGAACGACTACGAAGCTAAAACGTAATAAATACGCTGGATATGTCGCACACGATCATTTATCTCTTCTTCGGCGATGTGCACAACACGACTGCACTGGAAGAGGCACACCCAGAGGCGTCGTTGTCCAAGTTGAACCACCACAGGAAGATGTACGATATGAGTGGCACCCCGCACGCTTACGTAAGTAATTACCATTTGTAAATTGTGCCCACCTTGTACCAGCTCCCCTACTGGCCCAACTCGCATGTCTACCAGTATACTTACAATCACAACACCTTTGACGTCGATTATATGGCTTCCATACATTTTAACTATCGGATTGGAGGCCAAATGATTGTGGTAAAGCCAGATAGTGACTCTTTGTCTGCGTTTTTGATTAAGCTCTGCTCCATTATCGGCGGAACTTACGCTATCGCAGCTTTTATTGATAGCGCTTTGGACAAACTACTCAATGAAAAAGATAAAGAAGTGGAGCTCATCAGTTGAAAAATGATAGATTTCTAGGATTATTTATGCTGGATACATAGAAACAATGGGCTTATATCCAAGAGTGAGTAATTTGGTCTAAAGTGGCCTTACTAATCGTTTTATGTAGTAGTTATTAAGTGAGATATTGATAATATTAATCGAGAATGGGAGGATTGGGTTCAAAATCTGCCAAGTGTACAGTCTCCACTCTCAATTATTCTGGTATATATCTATCTCCCTTCGAATTCTACGGAATCGACAACTGGTAGGAACTCGAAAATATCGGTAAAATCTTCTAAGAACAACTCAGGGGGGAATATACCAACTTGCTTTTCGAAAGTTACGGCAAAAGTTCCATTGATCTGCCCAAGGAGTACACTCGTAGCACGTTTGAATGGCATTTAGGGGATATAGACAAGAAAATCCATGCCTAAAGATATTCTCCATTGTATGGCTCTGAAGAATCACTAGAAAGGCGGGTTGTCGGTGTAGGGATCCAACATGTTTAAAATAGCCCCAGTGAGTACCTGCTAAGCCAGGAGTAGTTTTTTAAGTAGTGGGATTAGCAGTTCGCCTATATTTATCATCTGGTTTATCCCAGCCAAAACAATGAAGCGGAATAAGCTCTACAGAAGTTACATAAAACACAGTGTAAATTCTTCGATTTTCTCTGCTATAAATCCATGATACTCTACCTTAATGAAAATTTGAATATGCAAGACCGGATTTACATTGATTATAGGGCCAATCTCTATGTACATAGTTTTGAGGAAATCGTGAGCAGCACTAAAGCAAAGAAAGAATCAGAAATCATTCAAGCCTATAAAAAACTGCTGATTAGGTATTCCAAAAGGATTCCCAAAAATAAACTGGAGCTCACTATCACTCATTTGTTCAAATCTAACAGTCCGGAGATAATCATCTTGACTGAAGCGTCTTAGTAGCTAATAAAATAGTTGCAGAAGAATGAGGAATACTTATGTTATAACTCCAGCAGAGATAAATACACCAAGAAGACCGTGCTTTTGATAAAGAAGAGTCTGCCTTTCTTCAAACTTCACAGTGTCAAGGTTTAAACCTAGAAAATAAATCCTCAAATACTCTAAGACACTGAATACAACTTGGCTAAAATGTCTTTTACGGACTAGTTTGAGAGTTACAAGAAGCTTATTCCCAAATTAAGATAGTTCATAACTGCTAACCTTTCCAAAATTAATAAAGAATAGCCCACCGATTCCTCACATGCTCATAAATTATCTTAAAGGGCTTCTAAATTTCTAGACCGCTTGTAAAAGTAGGGTGTCTTAACTTGGATCAATGAAAAGGGAAATCTTTATCACTTTTACGGCAAAAACTAAGTTTTTATTGGAGGTTTTCATTTTTCATCGCAAGCTGAGCTGAACAGACTGCAAATTCAAGTGTTAGGACTTATTTTATATCATCTGATATGTGTTAGAAAAACCAAATTCATTTTCGCGGGTGATTTCAATTGCTTTATCAGTTTAGTCTAAAGAGACAATCATCTGAGTCTATTTTCGTTTGTAAAGCACACCTTCAAATAGAACTCTAAATAAATAAACTAAATGATCAGAGCAATCAATATTTTTCCTCAACACTCGAAGAATATCACTGCCAAAAAGAAGCGAACAATTTTGCAGGCGCAGTTCAAGAAAGTCAACCAGCTGAACTAAGAGTGTAGGGATCAAATATTCACTAACTACCCTCTGCAGAGCAAACTGTGTCATGTTTGCGAAATAGGGGATATTGGGAGTAAGAAGACAGACAACTAAAACTTTCTACCTCGCATTCATCATCCATACGATCATTTCTTGGTAGAAGCCGTCTTGGATCTGAGCTAGTAATTACAGTGATTTGAATAATGAGCCAACTACAGCTAATTTGATTATAGCCTTTACAGCAACTACAAGTTGATTGAGTTATGATTTATGCCTATTTTTTAAGGAAATAAGTATTAATAGTACTTTTAATCTTTAGTTGAGCGTGATGGAGTTCAAAAAGAAAACTACCTAAATCGAATTGGAGCAGCAAGTACTAAAGGTACTACGCCTCTCTACTGCTTTCAATAACACTTTTGTGATGGTAAGAATGGACAAACCTTGCCAACAAGAAAGCATAGTCCATTTCGATGCCCAAGGAAAAATTCTTTACGAACACACTTACGATGACGTCATTGATACCTTTGGGCAAATCAACTATAAAGAAGTAATTGTTCTCGATATTCCCAAAAACAAAATAGATATCATTAACCTATAGCAGCATACAATCAGGTCAATTAATCACTAATATTTGTTTGAAGATACAGCTCATACAGATATTTACAACTTCGCATAGACGCGAATCTTCTGCATACAAGAAAAGGGGACCTTTAATGACAACCGGCTTAGGCTTTCCTATTACTTTTATGATGACTTGCAAGAGAATACCAAGCCTCTTGCTGTTTATATGTCCAAAGATAAGTAGTGGACATTTGATCACGTGGTACTCAAAGGAAACAACCACTCAAAGGTCATTTGGTTCACTTACAAACACGCCGAATAACTAATCTTTAATTACTTCGATTTGGACGAGAATCTGGTAGGAAATTTGCGCACTGTAAGAGCAGTCAATACTCTTGGAAATGAATATGGTGTTAATAGCATACAGCTGAATGTTGCAGCGATTTGGTAAACTAGACCAAATGTTTATCTACTTTTCAGCACTTCCAACAAAAAACAGTTAGGATTGGAAAGCAAGTAGGGAGTCTATAACAATAATTTTATCTTAGATTGCAGCCTAGGAAGCCAATAGGCGATTCTCAGGGAAACAAATTTTGTATTTGATGTGACTCCGGACGGTTTTTCCTACAACGATCAACTGATAGATTTTTTCGGAGTGGGCAACATCTCAGTTTTTCATACCTTTAGACACAATAATGGTGTAATCCTGTAGACGCCCATTTACTACGTGGATAATCATACGTAAAAGATCATAGCCAAGGATTCTTGGACTTGTAGTTGCTATAGTTCAAATTACTTTTTCCCTGGCTGGGACAAGAACACCTACGTTCAAGCCAATTACGACAATGGAGACGTTAAGAAAATAAAAGTTAGCGTAATAAGTTTTGGGCCTTCAAATGGTATGGTATCTTTATGAAATTGATGAATGAATGAATAAATTAGTACTTTTTTATTATTATTCTAAATAAATTTAGCATCTTAATTGTCCAATATTCTAATATCAGCTACCAGTTATTTTTGGTTGACTCATCTTGAGAATTTCTGCATAATTCTTTATTCTTCAAAACCTTATCTAAAGATATCATTATAAAAATTATTCTTCCTGTTGTAGTTACTAATCTTTTCTATCTAATAGAACAGCTCAAATTTAAAGATTGACTGATATTATATTGCACAAATCATTTTTCTAGATTTTCTCCATTATCAATACTTGACATCGTTTGAATCAAAGCCAACTATCGTTTGCTCAGCCCTTAATGATACTCACTTTCAATTTTCTTGCCTTTGGTATTCAAGCACGCTCCTTTGCCATTCGGCAAGTTATTGCTAAAGTGCCCCTCATAGCATGGTGTATGATCAGGGTTGTAAAGAATGCCGTGGCCCTATTTGATTCCTTTAGAGTATTAGCCTTAGTACTGTAAGCCATTGGTGAATTCATACTTGCCTTTGCCATCTTTGAGTCCTGATTTGAATGAGCCTGTGTAGGTACCCATCGGCTCTATGAGTTTGCCTGCATTTTCATATATCTACCTTCTCCTGTGAAATTACCATTCTCGTCAAAGGATCCTTCATAGCTGTAAGCTTAATTGTGCTTTTACCATCGCAAGTTTCCCTTCACTGGCCTGCCTTTGTGAAACTAGCCATCAAATGTGTATTTTAGGGTTTTTTCTGAACCCAAACCTTCCAGAAGACCATTTAAAAAATAACCCTATTGCAAAGTACCATCACTGTAATAGACCGTACCTTTTTTTTGATTTTTTTCAGTCGATGTGCCAAAAAAATAAGATCCATTCGCTTAGAAAGCATGGTGTTAACCTACAATGATGCCATCTTAAAATTTTCCTATAATTAAAGAGCCGTTTTCTGAGTAAATTTTGCCTAAACCGAAAGGTTTTTTATTCTAAATGTAGATTAGGTTACCTCATTGATGTCCCCTTAATAAAGGCCTTGCTGAATGGAGAGCTTTTTAGTTTTTTTCTTGTCCTGTTTCAGCAAACTTTAGTATGGGCCTAAACTTTATTATAAATTACGTCGGAAGCTTAAAGATTTCACTAATCTAGGAGTGAGTCGCTAAAGTTGGTAGTTAGAAAGATACTAATCAGTGGCACTTAATGACTTTTGTAAAGACTTGGGATTTTCATCAGAGAAGTTTGCTCCCATTTAACAATTATAAAATGACATCAGCCTAAGGAAAAATTTTATATAATAAGTAACTATCAGATCTATTTTTTCTTGTAAAGCTTCATCCTATACAGAAACAGTTGCTTTGTTTGATATGAAAGATTTATTAACCAAAATTAAAGGTGGCATGTTAAAACATTTATGATGAAAACATTTATGATGAAAACCCCTAATTTCATAAAGCAACCTAAATAAATTTAGCTCAAGTAATTGGGAATAGATAACCCTTCAATTGTGTTTTTTGCCAACTGATTTAACTTTCTGTCGATTTTTAGATTTTGACGTCAAACTATTTTTGGAACTTTCTTGTTCAAAAAATTAATTAGCTCATAAATCCAAAAAAGGAGTAATTTATTCTGCTTTAGAGATAAAAGTAAATCTGCCTACCTCGCTTTTTATGATTAAAAAGAGAAAGTATGTCTGATTATTGAGTTATAATAAATTAATTGAGGAAGAGATAAGGAGAGAAGCCTGCGTTGATAAAGTTAGATGAATCCTGCCTTCGTGGAGAACACAAGAAAGTTGATTCTCGTTTGATTGCTCATTTAAAAATAACTTCTTAAAGCTTAAAGTTATGCGAAAAAACATCAGATTTTATAATAGGCGATGGATTTTATCAAATATAATGGTTTGTTTACAGTTACATATTTTAGTGTAATAAATGCAGCAGTGATAATTAAGCATGCTTTTTAATTATAATAATCGCATTAGGCCTAATTTTAAACTACAAGATGGCTGAATAACTCAATAGCTCCTTCGCTGACTACTTCAGACAAGTGTTTTAAGATTTTGACGAGGACGGCAACAAAGAAATGACCAAAGAAGTAATTAGTTCATAAACTAGTAACTCAGGCTGCTGATGGGTGCCTTAGGCGAAAATCTGAGTGAAACCAAAATAGACTAACTAATCAACTAGATCGATGGAGATGGAGATGGGACAGTAGATAGCTAGTAGTTTTTACATCTCATGCAGATGTAGCCAATATTCGATTTAGATTAATGAAGAGATGTGATCCGAAGGAAGAATGCAGCAAAGCTTTCCGCATTTTTGATAGAGATGGTAATGGAACGATATCTGCAGGTGAGTTAAAGCAGGTGATGATTAATTTGTAGAGGCCGATGACCGTAAGTGAATTGGAGTAGCTCTATAAGGAAATTGGCAAAGAAGGCAAAGAAGAGATCGATTAGTAGGACTTTATAAGGCTTATGATGTAAAGCAAAAAAGATGACAACGAATGATCAAATGAATAGTTTTATAAGTTGATTCAGGTTTAATAGATTTCGGGATTGAGGCAAAACGATGAAATAGTTGGCATAATCTTTTTAAGGGATCAATTTTGGAAGAATTCTTGAAAATGAGGCTTCTTTTACAATTGGAGGGTTCAGGAATTCCAAGCCTTTTCTCAAAATTGACTATAATAGAATAACAAATGCTACTATTTCTAGACATCAGGATTTGCTTATATAAACTGGGGAAGAACCCATCACCTAAAATGACCAAATGACGGAAATACGTTTTTTTGTTGATGAATCAATAAAACAGAGTGAGGACAAAGAAGTATAGCAAATTACCATTTCACAGCAATGTCTACGCACAATTTTGGACCGTTCAAAGGCTGGTTAAAAGACAGGAGAGGCAATAGCCAGCATTTAGTAAGTGAACTTGATAGTTCCAAGAGGCAAATACTCCATAACCTTTTACTCTAAGCATCTTGGGCTTCATGGATCCACGTTTAGTCATAAAATTCTGTATAAAGACATTAGCAAAGGATTCATTTTACCTTTAAGCACTTAAATCTAAGTAGCCATAGTCCTAGCTTTAGAAAGGCCAGTCACTCTCGGACAGACTCTTCATAAATTCTTAGTAATGCAGATTCGCAAAGATACCAAGTAAAGAAATATTTAAATCAATACAAATGCGTTGACTAGTGCTTAGAATGAAGAGATATAGCTTAATTAGAGTTATTCGGGCCAGCAGTTTCAAATTATTGTGGATCTTTTGCACGCTATTCCTAAAATTTCATTGATTCAACCTGGTCAACACTTCCAATCTTCTGAAGGTCATCCTTCGGTTAAAGCTAGCTTAAAAGGACAGCCAGGCTACTTATTTTTGTTAAAAAAGAGCATGATATATATCCCTCGGCTAGTTTTTTATCTCAAGCTTGAAGATATAGTTCAAATACAGTTTCTAAGGCTAAAAGTAGGTGGGAGTCAATTTGATTTAAGAATTAAAGTGAAATATATGGAAAAAGATGTATAGCTGATGGGTATAGACAAAAAGTAGCTGAACCCACTCCAAGATTACTTTAAGGAAAAGAACGTTAATTTTTAACTCTAGCAGCAATTCAGGCAGGTTTTGGACCAAAATGAGTAATCTGAAAACGAGGAAGAAGATGAAGATTTTAAGGAGTAAGAAGTTGTATAGTAGTAGAGTTCTGAAAGTTCTGAAGACGAATAAATTGGCAGCGAGGAGTAAGAGTTAAACTAAAGTTCTAGCAAAAATAAGAAAATTAAAACTGATAACCCATCTTCTTCTGAAAATGTCAGTAAAAACACCAAGCAGAGCAAAAGGAAACCAAAGGAATGATATTGAATGATTACAGATAATTAAAAAATAAATCTTTTTGACATATGTAAAATAAAATTATATCAATAAGTTGGTTTCACTGGGATTCAAAATTTTGGAAATTATGCTTCGGAAGGCTGAATCCCCATTCTTCTCGATTGTTCTAGATTGAGCTTCTTCGACTGAATTGGTCGAGGATATCAGAAGAGAGTGCCCAAGAATGAGTAAGAAAATGACCATCGTTTGAATCATTGTTTGGGGTTTGGCTGGTTTTTTTAAAAGCAGATGGCTGTGAATTAGGAATGATTGGCTTCCTTTATGAGGGCAAAATAGAAAAATCTCTAGCAGGAAATAGACTTGATTGGGAGATAGGTAAATCCGTTGGTTTGGAAGCTTGTTCTTTAGGTTAAACTTCCCGAATGCTGCTAATAAACTACAAATGGCGGTTCTGCAAGGTTTTACAGTCCTTGTTTTCATTGATTTCACTGGAATTGAGAAAATTCTGATTGATGTTGTTGTGATGCTCAAAATAGTTGATCATGCTAAAATTGGAATTGCACAAGAAGTCACTACTTTTTTATATCAGGTTTCGGCTATCCAACAAGGGCCGACCTGAATCGTAAGATGAAATTATACCTAGTGGAATATAATTGTAGCCTTACTAGTTTTTGTACTATTGGCTGTTCCTTATGAAATCTAGATTGAAAAATTTATTGTGCCCTGGTTATTCTTCTTTGAAGTATTTGTCAATCTCTGCCTTCTAGTTGAATAAGGCTGGGAAAGTGTTTTAGGTGGTAGGATTTAGGCCTGATTGAGCTTAATCTGATGGCTTGATTTTTTGTTTTTCTGGGTTATGAGAATCTTCAATGAAGTTGAATTCCTCGAAGTTATCATCTAACTTTTGCGATTTTCTTTTGCATTTTCTGCTGATCTTGAGCATGTTGATTGCCAGTTACCTCACCCTTTCTTTTTAGATTGGTTTTTCTCTCTAGATGATCAGCTCTATTAATTAGTTCCTAAGTTGCTAGGCTATCTAGTGACACTATTTGGTCTGATTGGAGCTAATCACAAACTTCTTGCTCCCTTTGTCCTCAGCGATCAATAAAATCTTGCTTATCAGCTCATAGTCCAGCTATTTAATGATGTGCAGGTCATTAGGCTTGGTTAGGATGGAAAAAGATTCCTAAATGGAAGCCTATCTGTTGCTTTAGGCTTGAGGAGATAGGAGCACTGACTCTGTGTTGAGTTTGGGGAGAAAAGGATGAGAGTGTTATGAGAATTATTGGAAGATGCATTTGGTTGATAGAGCCGAGTGTCCTAGGATTTACCGTTAAAGGCTTAGGCGAGGGTTGTAGCCGTATTTTTTGCGGTATTGGTTGATTTAGCTCTTCTTTTTCTTAGTCTATTTATTATTTTAACGAATGACCTCATTCATCCTTTTGATTTACCGTTTAATAGCAGAATAAAAATAATTTTTTATATTGTTTTATCCCCTCTTTTCAAATCCTTCGCTTTAGAGTTTGCTGGCTAATTAGCACCACTGGTGCGAGTACTATTTGAATAATTTGAACAGTTTCCTGTGCTCATCTTCTGACCATGGGAGATGGTTTTTTAGAGTCGGGTTAAGATGATTTTGCCATCTATCTAGACCAAAAGTTACCTCTATCGGCACTGTTTATTTGTGCGGGAAACGTGCGTTGAGGCTGTTGATTTGTTTATGGCTTCGTTGAATTCCTGGGAGATGTATGTCCATTTGGGAGATGTCTGCTCACCTACTATCCTTTTAAGTAGCTAATCTTCCTAAATTTATGAATCAATACCTCTTTACTCCAAAGCCTTTTGCCGCTAGTAAATTCCTGATCTCTATTTTTCATACTTAAGTTGATATTATACAAAGATCCCTGATTTTTAGCGTTCAAAGGACGTTTTTATGATGAATACTGGTTAGATAAACTTTTAAATGCGCCAGGAATTATTCTACGGCCACTCTTTCCCATCAACAAAACTTCAATCGTTTTTAGGCTCAATTTATTAACCAACTTTTAAGTTACAGTTTTCAGAGATTCTCAAAATCTGAGGTAAGCAAATTGGATTAGCTGAGCTTTCTTGAACAATTAATGCCAAAAGAGCAAAAAAACTGGGGGTTTAAGTTATGTCTGAAAAGTGTTTATCAAAGAGTTTATATTAATTAGCATAACTAATGTTAAAAGCTATAGTTAGATTATGACTTTCTTAACAAAGCTATGATAAGTCAGTTTTGGTGATTCATCTTTTTTGGTAGTTATTCCTGAGTGAAAATACTGAATTCAAAAGTTGGCCGTTTCAGGTTTGATTAAGATTGAAAAATCGTTATGAAAACTCCAAAAAGTTTAGAAAAGTACAAGAAAGTAAACTACAACGATATATACTGAGATAAGGTCGTAATTATTATTTGGCAGCTCAAAAAAATTGAGAAATAGATTATAAAATCATTCTTTTTAAGCATGTTAAGCTATTTCATCTGTTGCTTTCTTCGACTAGCGAACTTATTTGAGTTCTTGGAAAAATAGTGGCAAAAGAAGAAGAGTTGCCACTAATCCTTCTGCCGCGAACAGATAGAACACGATTTTCATGTCGATGTATGGGATAACTATCATCGATATACTTGTATATAGGGCAGCGAATCCTTAGATCAAAGATGACACCTTAGCCACACTGCTTTTTTATTTTATGTTGTTTCCAATATCGATAGCTATCAAGGTGCCGATCAAGTTGTAGGGTCCGGAGATAAACATGCCCACTAGGAAAATTGTGACGTAGTAGGGCCAAGGCTCATTTTATAGGGCTTAAGACACCAGAAACATCACTATTGAGCTGACTAGCAAAGAAGGGCTGAGAAACAACGCTCTTTTGTTGAAAAAATCAGCAAGGCACCCAATTCCAATACCACCAATGACTGCACCGAGGTCAAACATAGAGCAGATGTATCCTTTTTGCTATTTGATGGCTTAGCTGCGCTCACTGAGTATGGTAGGTAGCCAAAAAAGTAGGCCATAAACACATCCTTTAAGGCAAGCATAAGAGATTACGTAGTTCGGGACGCGAGGCAGAGTCAAAGCCGAAAAAATACCATACTTGAATACTTTGGGCTACTCTTGCACTTACTACCCTTCAGGTTAATTTTCAGTTTTTTTTATTGACTTATCTGTATCTTCTTCAAAATTGTTAACACTGGGTTAGGACGATTCTTAAATCAGAGATTTTTCTAATTCCTAATCTTTCTATTTTTTCGGGGTGTCTTTCATGAAAAAAATCATTAGTACCCCAATCGTTATGCCGAGCCCTCCTGTTAGAACATAATTCCACACAAAATTAACTTTATTATCGGAAAGGACGTTGAGAAGGGCCTCGGCGATGATATTGCCGATGTTGCTATTGAGTGCCCAAACTCCCATAAGTAGTCCTTTTTTGTTTTGTGAAAACCAGTTGTTGAAAATGCCGACCAACCCTGGCCATCCTGTAGCTTGGAAGAAACCGTTTATACACATACATATCGTCATGAGGACCACATTGTAAAAACCTGTGAGGGAGTAGATCACTATCCATAGCATATAGCTTAGACTTGAAATAATTAAGCCTCCTATCACGTAGTTCTTTAAGGTGAATCTATGCATCAAGCTGCCTAAGACTCCCATGCCGATTGAGTAGAAAGCTAGGTAAAGGGCGTCAACAATTCCCATATACTTTTTTTAGATTTGAAACTAGCTTTCAGTATCGTCTTTGGAGTAGGACCATCCCTCACGTAAGGCGTGGAGGGCTGCGTAGGCCATAAAAGTTAGCAGAAAGATCACGATTTTCTAGACTGGGATGTTCATTTAAGTTAATGTATATTAAGCCAGTTGAATTGCTGCCAACTAAACAAAAATAGCTTTGTCCTATGTGAACATAGGGGAAAATCAGCATAAACCAAAAACTAAAGTGCTGAATGGAAGATGAAATCAAAATGGTAAAGGAAATGCTCTGAAAATTGCGAAATAAGATATAAGTACATTTTTTGTAGTATTCTAAAAAAATGGGGACAAACAAGTAGCCTTAGAAAGGACCAACACTATTGAAATAAATAAAAGGATTAAATTCACTAGGAATATTCCCAAAGAAGATGTTTGATTGATTTCAATCATTTCAAATACTAACCATTATGATTACTGCAGCTTCTTGATCACCAATCATGATTAATTTACTCTAAGCATATGCTTTTTTATAGATCTCAGACAATAAGCAAGTTTGCACTCTATCACATCTGTTATTGCCATATGTTCAAATCTTATTGATAGTTTAATGATTTTAGACGAGTGCTGGTATTTGGTTTGTTGTTATATAAGTAGATTATTGTAGGGTAGTTGCCAGATGTAGCCAGCTCCTCGCAAAGTCACACTCCATTTCTTCCTGATAGTTGCAATCATCATAATAACTTCAGTGCTGGTCTGGCACATAAACGTGGTGCGACTTCAGCATGGACGCAACTTCTATCGTGCCCTCAACTACCACATTCTCTAGCATCAAATCGGAGGAGTCTATTGGTTTGGTCAAGGCATGATCAACTATCCAATCAATTAGTACTACCAGCTGGGAGATATACAAACTTTTATGAAACGAATGAGGTACCAGATGGGGAATCTGGAACTTTTGGCATATGGACCCATCAACCAGGATAATTTCAATAAAACCAAGCATCGTCTTGATATCTATCGTAGAAATGGAGAGACCGAGGGGTATTAGTGGACGCTTGAGGATGGACTGCCTTCAGGTCAACCTTTCAGCTTAGATAGCTTGAGCTAAATAAAGGCAGTACTTAGCCAGAGTGAAGGCATGTTCTTTGTTTTTGAGAAAGTTGATTTAGGGAGTGGATATCTTTGGGACATAACCTTTCAAATAGAAGTAAGACTATTTTAATACAGCCTTTCTCGGATACCTCAATCTTCGTGCGCATAGTTTCGCATCAAATTATTAGTTTGGCCAGCCAACACGTCATACCTTTCATTTCAGGTCTCATCCTCGGGATACTGATGCTTTGGTAATACTATTTCATTCCAAAAAGAAGGATAGAAAACATAATATACTGCTTCTTGAGTGTGTTCTTGGTAGGCACCTCAGTGCTGGCTTTCTCTGAGTAGGTTCCTTTCTAGATTGTGTTCATGTTTGATGGGATCACCTGTTGTGCGGCTTGGCTTTGTTCTGTTAAGTTTTATCTCAGGTAAGATGACTACAATATGACTTTCTTGCTTGGAAAGTCTTATGCGATGATAGGGTGGCTTTTTGCGTCTTTTGGCCCTTTGCTGATCGCATTTTCACTTTTCGGCTATGTAGTATTTAGCCGTTATTCTGGCCAGTTTTCATCCTTTTGGAGGACCTTCCTCTCACTCTTCTATATTTGCTATTACAACATGACTTACGAGTCTGCAATGGTAACTTCACGAGCCAACCCCATCAGCCTCATTTTCTTTGTGGTTTTCGTGCTTCTATTTACTATATGTGTCTACTCGGGAATGCTTGTCTCTGTGTTTTGTTCTTATGTTTGGCGAAAAAGAGAGTTGCAGATAAGGAAGGACATCGAAAGCAATCTTAGAATTCAATGTTCAAATTGTGACTATAAGTACAGATATATGGACACTTTGAAGCTGAGGCCTAAAGTTTCATTCAACCTATCCGAGTTTTTGGAGATTGATTTCAAGAAGAGGGACGGGAGAGATAAGTACAAAAGGATTATGAAAGCGAGGATTGAGAGATTGAGAGACACGGCTGAAAAGATAATCGAATAGGGGACTAAAATATGCAATAGAGAGTAACTTCCTTTGGTATGTTGCCATATTTGGAGATAGCAGCTTTGGAAGAGTAATCGCTTCATAAGCAATTTATTGGGCGAATGATCGAATATTAAATGTATCTCTATTAAGTTGGGGTTGGGGTTGGGGGTGG
>Ga0316217_10001684_pt1 | contig 28153 bp, 22 predicted proteins | sample 1anoAmetaG_FD_203633 | JGI IMG/M metagenome (GOLD analysis project Ga0316217, IMG submission 203633) | Freshwater microbial communities from Trout Bog Lake, Wisconsin, USA - 1anoA | ecosystem: Environmental > Aquatic > Freshwater > Lake > Hypolimnion/Profundal zone | place: USA: Wisconsin... | reverse complement strand
CGCCTGCTGGAAGAATTGGCGCTGCGTACCAGCGGGGTAACCCCACTGATGAAGAAGCTGTTGTCCATCAGCACCAAGATGGTGGAGTTGGAACGGCGCATCGACGAATTGAAGAAAATCAAAGACCCCGGTGAAGACTTGGAACTGTGCCGGGAAGAGCTTAGCGGACTGGAAGACCTGGTGCTGGAAGACGCCCAAAACCTGCACCGCCGCGTCACCGCCGTGCGCAAAATCTACTTCAAGTACGAAGACGCCAAGCGCAAGCTTTCCGGCGGCAACCTGCGCCTGGTGGTGTCGATCGCCAAGAAATATCGCAGCCGCGGCCTGAACTTCCTGGACATCATCCAGGAAGGCAACACCGGCTTGATGCGTGCGGTGGAAAAATACGAATACCGCCGCGGCTTCAAGTTCAGCACTTATGCCACTTGGTGGATTCGCCAAGCGATCACCCGGGCCATCGCCGATCACGCCCGGACGATTCGCATCCCGGTCCACATGATCGACACCATGAACAAGCTGCGCAACGCCAGCAAAGCACTTCTGCAGGAGCTTGGCCGCGAGCCGACCACTGATGAAATTGCCAAGCGTACCAAGATGTCGGTGACCGAAACCCGTTGGGTGCTGAAGATCAGCCGGCATCCGATCTCGCTGGACCGCCCGGTGGGCGAAAACGAAGACAGCGATTTCGGCGATTTCATTGCGGACGAAAAGACCGACAATCCGGTGGAATCGGCCACGCAGGAAATGCTCAAGGACAAAATCGAGCAGGCGCTGAAAACTCTGACCTACCGCGAGCGCGAGATCATCAAGCTGCGTTACGGCATCGGCGACGGCTACACCTACACCCTGGAAGAGGTCGGCCGGATTTTCAAGGTCACCCGCGAGCGCGTTCGCCAGGTGGAAGCCAAGGCCATCCGCAAATTGCAGCATCCGGTGCGGGCGCGCAAGCTGGAAGGTTTTTTGCCGGAGGGCGTGGGCACCTCATGAGTCCAGGCCCGCTCTGTTGTGCGCGCCTTTCCTGGGAAATTCGCTGGATCTCCTGAACGTGTGTGAGGGATTCTGCCGTACAGGCAGTTAACCACCAGCTATATGGTGCGATCCCTTATCAGCATCGATACCCAGCAATTCGCAGTTCGGTTGCCTGTGGTTGGCCGGCATGAAGCATCGTTGTTTTTTTGGTTTTCCGTTGTCCATTGAGGTTCGAGAGGGATACCATTGGTTATGGTGACGCTCACCACGCATGACGAAGGTGGAATCACCGAGAAGGATTTCACCCTTGCCCGGCAGTGCGACGAGGTTTTCGCCAAGTATTTTGAGGCTTGATTGACGCAGAAACCAGCAGACTGGCAGGGTTAAACACCCTTCAATTGCGAGGAGAAGCAATGGACAAATACACCACTAGGTCAGGAGCGACACAGGAACTTGCAGCCGAACAGACGCATAGCGACTTGCATCCTGGGCGCGGCGTAATCATCGTGCCAAGCCACGATGCCATTGCTATCCGTGCCTATGAAATCTACGTCAAAAGCGGTTGCAGACAGGGCCGATGTGAACAGAACTGGCTCCGCGCGGAACATGAGTTGCAAAGAAAGCATCAGGGTAGAACGTAACGGCGGCACGGCGGCACGGCGGCACGGCGGCATTATACCTGTGGATGGCGAGCAAATGGTGCCGGGAAATGCCCGCATCTCATCTTCGATGCACCTTATAGGCCAAATCCGTCGTGATTGCTGGCACGGCCAGCACCAGCCCCGCCTCGCCGGCTTGAATGTCCTCCATCGCCACGACCTTGCCCTGGTACGTGTCCCATCGCTCGACCCGATACGCTCCTGGTGGTAAGGGAATGGTTACGGTTCCGGCTACCGGCGTTACGGGCACCTTGTCGATGGTGTTGTAGAACGTATTATTCCGGTTCTGTACCCATAACAGCGTGACCGTCTTTCCGACCAGGCCAATCGCCCACAGCTGCTTGGACGACACCGCAGCTTTCACCGGCCGAAAATCCTCAGTCGCCCATGGCACATCCTTGAGATACACGCTGACCGCGGCAAACTGCCCGTACAAATCGGCCGTTTCCACGTAATCCCACCACCAATACAGCGGCACCCCCGCAGCCCCGGCCAGTGCCCCGGACCACAGCCCGTTGTGCAGCGCCACCCCGCCATCTTCGGCATTGGTCCATCCACCGCGCGGATGGCAGCCAAACTCACCAACCAGGGTTGGCTTGCCGAATTCCCGCCACTTTGGCCAGCTATACTCCGCCAGCCGCGTCGGCAGATGAACCGTGCCATACTCCTCTGGAGCCGAGTAGATGTGCGACTGAGTAAAATCAATGTCCGCCAGCTGCCATACCGCCGGGTCGCGCTGCCGATAGGCAAAGCTGGTGGTCACCAGGTGGCCATAGGGATCGAGTTGCTTGATGAACTGGCTCATCACCTGGTGCCAGGGCACAACGATATTGGATGGGTAGTTCTTGCCCCATATTCCATCCACTTCGTTCCAAAGCTCCCAGGCCAGCAGATTGCGGTGGTGAGCATAGCGGGCGATCGTGTACCGCAGCCGCCGCTGGAAAAACTTGCGTGCCGCCGCGTTGGTGAAAAAGTCCTGACCGGTCAAGCACGGCCCACCGACCTTGGCGCTGTAGGGGCTGTTCTTGTCAAAATCCTCCGCATAGTCGCCGGGGACCAGCAGCGTGAGGATTACCGCCAGGTGGTGTGTTTCCGCCGCATCCAGCACCTGATCCAGTTCCCAGGCCCGCTGCAGGTCGTAACGACCCAGCGGGTTCTTCCAGCGGCTTTCCGGCCCCAGGGACCAATCGGCCGTCCAGATACGCACGGTGTTTTCCCCGGCCTGCTCCATGCGGGCAAAGCAGCTTTCGTAGGAGGCCACCGGTTTAGTCAGAAACCACGCGGCATTGTGCCCCAACGGGAAAAACACCCCGCCACCATCCCGCACAAAGTATCGCTTGCCTTTGTCCAGGCGAATGAACCCATCGTCTTTGGATGCCGCAGCAACCAATGGGGGCAGTGCCGCGCTGCGCTGGCCAGTACGATCCTTCACCATCAGCACCCCGGTATAGGCGCCCGGCTCAACCGGTGTGAACCGCAATATCCATCCTGCCTGCCCGCGCGGTACTAACGCCTCCGTGCCGTTGCCCTTTTTGAGCTCGTAGTCCTGGCCATAGAACCCCGGCACCGCATACCGCTTGCCTGACGGTCCGACGATATTGGCCGTTAGTTCCACCTCGTCGGGATCGAATGGGTTCTGGTAAGCGCCGGCCAATTCGACCCGCCACTGAATCATGCCGAGCTGTCCTGCCCCGGTCGGTTCCGCCACGACGTGGATAACATCGGCAGACACCCCGGCAAGTGCCAGCCGCATGCCGCAGACCACCACAAGCAATAAAACACGTGAACACTGGCTGAACATCACACGCCGGTCCTTTGTCGAGGCACGATCATTCTAACCGCGACCAATCACGGGGCGAGTACCAATGTGGCCACGGCAACGGCGCGAGTTCGACGCTAACGCCTGGACCTTGCATCGTCAGTTCGGCGCCACGCATGCTTACGGGCATGGCAGGGGAGAAAAACGCCGGCTTTGATGGGGCTTGAAGCCGTGACGTGAATCGTCACCGGCCGTGTGGCTTTGGTCTTGTTGATAGAGGTAATTGGGACAATGACCGAATTCCTATCACGCGAAGCCGGCAAACACTGAGGGGCACACCTGCTAGGCCGCGCGCCAACGCTTTTGTCCGCGCCGCTCTTGCCTGACTGCCTGTAGCGGAGGCAACGTCGAAGGATTATGGCTCAGGCCATTTGATTTCGCCCAATCAGCAAATACAAGATCGGACCAAGAAGCGGTAGCAGCAGAACGACGATCACCCATAAGAGCTTTTTTGCAGAATCACCGCTTCCGGTCAGGATCAGGTAAATCACATAGATATCGAGGGCCAGAATCAACAGACCATAGAGGCCATAACGCATAACTCTCCTTGATAGGTTCTCCAGTGTAGCACCTGAGCGGACGCCTTCATAACGGGCAAATCAGCTATTACCCGTAACCTCCATCGTGAATGCACGATCATTTTATGCACACGGCAGCCGGGTCGAAGGTCGCTTGTGCCAAATGCAGGCCACCGTATAATCTGGGCGTAAAGAACGGATTCAACTTTTACCGAAAGGATTCGCACATGGCTGCCAAAGTTCCCACCAAGAGCGAGATTCTCACCAGCATCGCCGCCTCCACCGAACTGTCCCGCAAGCAGGTTGCCAGCGTTCTTGAGGCCCTTTCCGGCCTCATCGCAACCAACGTGGGCAAGAAGGGTCCGGGCGCCTTCGTGCTGCCGGGTCTGCTGAAGATCATGGTGATCCAGAAGCCCGCCACCAAGGCCCACAAGGGCATCAACCCCTTCACCAAGCAGGAGCAGATGTTCAAGGCCAAGCCTGCCCGCAAGGTCATCAAGGTGCGGGCGCTCAAGGCCCTGAAAGACATGGCCAAGTAGGCTGGCCCAAGCAAGCTGACGATTCCTGGGCGGAAGACCCCCGTCGATCGGTGTTCCCCCCAACATCGCCGACAACTTCCGCCCTTTTTCGTTTTCTGATTTGCCAACAGGCGAATCAGGCAACGCTGTAAGTGCTGCCCTTGCCAACTTTCACCGGCACACGCTTCACGGCCTTCTTCTTGGTCAGAATCATGAGCGTGTTATCGGCTCTGCCCTTGCGGCCAGCAGCAATCCATGCCTTGTTGATGTCACCGGTGATCATGCTTGGGCCACTCAGCAGCGACAACATGAATTCTTCGGCGGTAACTTTGGAGCGTTTCCCCTTGCGCGATTTGCCGACCGTGGCGGGAACGGGGGCCACAGCGACAGCCGCAGCCACCGGGGCCGCAGCGGCTATGCCGACGCCGAACTTGCCAAACAACGCATCAATGCGGGCCAGGGCATCAGCGTGCGTTTGACGCTCGGCAACCAACTTGGCGAGCGACCTTTCCAAAGACACGAACGGTGAAAAACGGGGCATAGATGATTCTCCTATGTCAGAAAGTATGCGGTTCTGGCGGCTGTTGTCCAATGGGCGCTTAATGGGGGTTCCGTATTGCTGGTGCAAAGGCACCGGCATAAAGGACGCTGCCCTGGCCGGCGTGGCAATGACCGATGGTGTACAAATCTCCGGGATTGCGACGGTGGCCCGTCAAGAAAACATTTGTACCACGCTTCTGACCTCGGTATCCTACGCAAAATGGCCGACGACGTTCGTCGGCGGAGTTTCATGTGGGAAATCCCGGCCGGATAGGCTCGCACCACCCGCACGCCTTCAAAGGAATGTTTTCTAATAATCGACCGGAGCCAAGACCATGATGACGAGATTTGCCGCTGTGCTCATTGCCGCGTTGGCGTTTTCCAGTGTGGTGCCGGGCGCAGAAGTTCCGGAACTGAATGTTTGCGTGGCCCCCAATGAGATGCTGCTGACCAAGCAGGATCTTCAGCCCCTTGCCGACGAGCTTTCCAGGGCTACTGGTATCCCCGTGAGGCTTTTCGAGGCCAGGGACCATGCCGCGGCGATCGAGGCCATGCGTTCCAATCAGGTTCAACTCGGCTGGTTCTGCAACCGGGCGGCCGTCGAGGTGATCGACCACGGCAAAGGCGAGATATTCGCCGAGATCGACGGCTCCAACGGCGACAAGACGAGCATTCTGGTCCGTAAAGACAGTCAGGTTTCCAAAGAACTCGACCAGATCCTCGCCAAAGCAAAGGAAACGGGAAAGCCGACACGCTTCCCCGTCTGGATCGCCGGCCTGGAGCCGCTCTTCAACAATGCCAGGGACATCCGCTTCCAACAGTGCGAACCGCTGAGCACCGCAGGCTTCATAACCAGCCACTTCTTCTTAGCCGAGAATGGCATCGATCCGCAAGTGGCATTCAAGAGTTGCACCGTGGGGACTCTGGAAGCCAATGCCCTGGCGGTAGCGGACGGAACTGCCGACGCCGCCGTTTTCAAAGCCGGGGCATTGGATGTTCTGGCGCGGACCTGCCCCGAGAAAGCCGCCATGCTGCGGGTCATTGGCCGAGGGCCGGGCGGCGGCAACGATCCGCTTGTCTGGCGCAGCGATCTTCCGGACGATCTTAAGCAACAGCTCCGCACATTCTTCCTGGACTATGCCAAATCCGAAACCAACCGGGGCAAACTCACGGCCTTGAAATGGAAAGGCTTCCTGCCGGCCACCAATGCACACGTGAATCCTTACCGCTATCTGCTGGCTCTGGACGAGAAAGCACTGCTTGAGAAGAACAGCCAAATTCCGGCGGCGGACAAACAGGCCAAACTCACGGAATTAGCTAAACGAATTGCTGACCTCAAGGCTTTGGGTGGCTGGCATATTCCCCACCGCAAACCCATCGACTATTCCAAGCCCCTGGAACCGCAACTCACACCATAAAAGACTCCAACTGCTGACCTGGATAAACAAGGATAAGCCCGTATGGAGGTTACTGCCGTTTGGCTCAGACTTCGGAGCGTGTGGTTAGTGCCTTGTAGCCAAGGAAGAATAAACGAACCGCATCAAGGGCGAACCATTCGGTTCGTCAAATGCCTTATTGTGCGCCAGGCCGTGTGTGTCCTTATGGCTCCTGTCGCGCTGCTGCAAAACCGCAGCATGAATGCTACGCCGCGACAAGGAAGATTAAGCGGCGACAACTACCTGGGCGGTCATGGCGTTGCGGGCCTGTTCGTAGACGCCCATGCAGGCACGGGCGGCGTCGGCCCAGTTCATCCGGCTGACCTCGAAGCTACCGTGCTGACGCAAGGTGCTGGCCAGTGGCGGGTGCCGCAGCACCGCGATGATCTTGTTGGCCATTTCGTTGATATCCCAGAAGTCCACCTTCAGGGCGTGCGTGAGCACTTCGGATACACCCGACTGCTTGCTGATGATCACCGGCACATCATGGCTCATGGCTTCCAGCGGGGCGATGCCAAACGGTTCGCTGACGCTGGGCATCACATAGAGGTCGGCCAGTTTGAAAACTCTTTCCACATCCCCGCCGCGGAGGAAACCGGTGAACAGCACCTTGTGGCCGATACCCATGCTGGCGGCCATTTCGATGGTGCGGCGGATCATGTCGCCGCTGCCGGCCATCACAAATTTCACGTTATCCATGACTTCGAGCACTTTTTGGGCTGCCGCCAGGAAATACTCCGGGCCTTTTTGCATGGTGATGCGGCCGAGGAACAGGACGATTTTTTCGTCCTTGTGAATCTTGTATTTTTCCGCATTGACACCGTTGCCATTGGTTTCGATGGCGTTGTAAACCACCTCCACCTTGGACGGATCGATGCCGTAGTGGTGGGTAACCAGATTTTTGGTGAGATGGCTGACGGCAATGATGCGCATAGCGCCGCGCATACCGCGGCGTTCGATATCGTAGATGCGCTGATCCACGTGCAGGCCCGAGCGGTCGAATTCGGTGCTATGCACGTGAACGATCAGGGGCACGCCCTTGAGCGCGGCCACCGCCAGTCCGGCGGGGAAGGTCATCCAGTCATGGGCGTGAACCACGTCGAAAGTCTCGTTGCGGGCGATTTTAGTGGCTAGGGTGGCGTAGCGCTGAATTTCCGAAAACAGATCGCCGGCATAATGCGATCCGGCTGGGGCGGCGGAGCCGATGAATCCGGGCATCGCGCCCGATTGCACCGGCTTGACGGTGACGGCGGTGGCGGCCGGGGTGGTGGTGATAGCGCTGGCGGTGATGGCGGGCACGGTTTTGGTCAAAGGAACCGGAATGGCACGCAGCACCTTGGTTTTGCTGACTTCCTGTTGCGGCGGCTTGTAATTAGCCGGAGTTTGGTACGGATCGGTGATTTGCGCATCAACCGTACGGAAGGTGACGTGTTCAAACTCATCCATCCGAAACTCGGTGGAGGGCGACGCCAAAGGCGAGCCGGGCCGGGGGCTGACCAGCCGCACATGCGTGGAAAACGGCGTGGCCACCGGACGCGGCAAGACGAACATCACATCAGTCCCGAGCGAACTCATCGCTTTGGTCAGGCCATAGCAGGCGGTGCCAAGCCCGCCGCTGATAAACGGGGGAAATTCCCAACCTAACATTAAAACGCGCATAGGCTCAAACTCTTTCAGGTAACCAAACCTGTCAAAATCTCAACGACAAAGCAATGGAATGAGCGGCCATCGTCTTGTGGCGTTTTTGCCAATGCCACAAGACGATGACTCGCCCGGAGGACGGGAGCCGAAGCGTTATAGCGATTTTAATTCGCGCTCGGCCTTGAGCCAGTTGCCCTGCTCATCGCTGCCGCAGCCGGAGAGGTAAATCTCGAAGGCGCGGATGGCAATTGCCTCGTGGGTAACTTCACGCCGAGGTTCGATCTTGGGGATCGGGCTGTTTCGGCTGACGGTGGACTTCACCGAGGTATCAACCGACGCAACCGGTGTAACCGGCGTAACTGCCTTTTCGGCTTTGCTCTTGAAAAACAATTTTCTGGCCATGTGGCACATTCCTTTGTAAGACGCCCATCTTGGGCACAGGCTTACCATGCCAAGCCAACTAGGCTTTCAGCACAGCAAGCATTCTTTATTTGGGCGACGGGTTGGTTATGGATCTACGTAGTCCGTACAAATACCCACTGCCGTAATCCTTGGCATCATTGGCCAAAGGTCGCTTGTGGGATCCGCGTTTCCCCTGTAGCTGGCATCACCATAGGGCAATCCAACAAAAATGCAAGAGGTGAATGATCGGCAATGTGAACGATCAACAACAACGTCTTGGCCAGGCAGCTTCCGGCGGGCCAGCGTTGGCGGCATCACTTGGGATCAACGCCGATTATCGTCACCCATGACAATCGCCGGCCCCATGGCCAAATCCAATCGCCCACCGAGGACCGCGCCAGGTCTGATACGGCCCCTGTTCCATGCGCGTTTTTCACCAAAAAGAAAGAGCCGCGACAAAGCGGCTCTTTCCTGTAAAAGCTATGAACGCGGGATTAGCGATCGCGCGTGGCGCCGGCGTAGCCACCGCCGCCACCACTGCCGTAGCCACCGCGGTCGCCGCGGCCACTGCCACCACCGTAACCACCACGGCCACCACCGCCACCACTGCGAGCTTCCCTTGGTTTGGCTTCGTTGACGGTTAGGGCGCGGCCGCCGTGATCCTGGCCGTTCAGGGCGGCGATGCCCGCCTGGGCCTCGGCGTCGCTGCTCATTTCCACGAAGCCGAAGCCCTTGCTTCGGCCGGTATCGCGGTCAGTGATGATTTGCGCGCTCTCCACCGTCCCGTGCGGGGTGAACAGGGCCTGCAAGGCCGAACTATCCACATCGTAACTCAGGTTTCCTACATACAGTTTCTTACCCATAGAATTCTCCTTTTGAGAATGGGCAACAGACCTGACGCTTTACTTTCGAGGTCTAGCGAAAGAGGCCATCATATCGGCCCAAACAGGCAGGAGGGTGATGGAAAAGAAACAGTCGGCAGGAATAAAGCTGCGGCAGAGTCTGATTCGATCAGCGGACCAACCAGTTACATGGTATGCGATTATCGTGGCCGTGTCCATGGCTTAATCGCCTGCCGTGCTGCGACTGGTGCCGGGGAATCGGCATGGGAAACGCAGCCGGGCCGGCGTGGCGATGCCTGGCTAGCGCGTCGGGCGACTGGCTGGCCAGCCTGGGCACTGGGGCAATGTCGGCAATGCTGCCACGGCGCATGCGGCGTGGTGCTGCTGGCGGTATTGACCGATGTCGGGGATGATCTGGCCAATAGCAAGGAGCGTCCAACCATGCCGCTGTTTAGCCCTGAATTTTGTGAAAGACGGTGCCCGGTTTGCACACGGGCCAGAAAGGGCCACCGGTTGGCCAGATTGCTGCAAAAGGTGGAGTCGGTGCTGACTTTTGGCGGCTGCCCGTGGGGCCGGGCAAGGCAGCACAAGTATGGCGTGCGCCCAGACGAACCATTGCCGTCGAAGGTTGCAGACCGTAGCAATGCGGGAGTTACCTGAACGATGCCGACTATGCAAAGCCCCTAAGCCCGATTGGTGTAGCCCATGTATGACCGACTGAACATCGTCATCGACCAGATTGCCCGTACGCGGCAGTACACCTGCCTGGTGCTCGATCACACCGATCGTCGCCGGTGGTTTGAATTGCCGGCAGGGTGTCCGACACACATCGCCTGGCAGGTAGGACATATCACCGTGGCCCAGGCGATGCACGTGCTGCGCACGGTTGCCGGGCAGGCCGATACATCACCGCTGCCGCCATCGTGGGTCGAACGGTTCGGCAAGGGCTCGGCGGCGGTGGCCGATCCCACTGCCTATCCGCCGCCCACTGAAATTGTGGCGGGCATGGATGCCGTATTCACCCAGACGATGACCGTGCTGAAGAATCTCCCGGATAGCGCCCTGGACGAACCTGCCACGCACACCACCGGCATGATCCACGACAAACTCGATCTGCTTTACTGGGTCGCCCGCCACGAAATGCTGCATGTCGGCCAGATCGGGCTGCTCCGCCGGCTGCTGGGGGAAACGCCTTATCGGTGAAGAACTTATGGTGCTGTGCCGCTCAAACCGCGGGGTAATCGCTGGGCACTTACGATAGGCCATCCCAGCGTTCGCCATCTTCGTAAGTTGGCGGCGTGCATTCAACCGGGTTGAGCAGAAGTTGCCCCACCGCTTCGGCAAACCGCGGCCGACGGATGACGCCAAGCCGCACCGTTTTTCCCCGCCGCATGGCCAGCGAACGCGGCAACAGTGCCGGTACGTCGAACAGGGTTGCGTTGGCGTAATTGACCATCATGCGTGCGTCTCCTTGAGTCAAGCCGCAGGTGGCATCGGTTGAAAGCCTTTAAGACCATTAGTCACAGAGCCAGGGTTTTTTAGGTCTGATAATCATCGCCTCGCCAGCAAAAACCGGATGGCGTAAACAGCTTTTGCAGTGGCTGGTTTAGGCCGGGCACAATGGGTAGTGGGTCCGGCAGGAAATCTGCGTTGGATACACAACCGCCGGAAGCGATATCTGCCCTGGCGGCGTGCCAAAGATTGGTCCTGCGCCGCGGCATTGCCGTTCACACCCTGCAAAACGTCAACGCCCGCCAATCTGGCGCTTCGCCGCCAGCCGGGGTGTAATCCCATCGGCGGCGGGCATCATCGCTTGCCGTGCTGCGGCTGGTGCGGGGGAATCGGCATAAAAAACGCTGACCTGGCCCGCGTGACGATATGGTAACGAATCTGGCCGCCGGCCCAACGCCGCGCCGAGCAGCCGAACACGGATCGGGCATTTGCCGGTAAGGCCTGATTCCGCCTGCCACGAGCTTGAATAATTTGTTGACAAGTCTATCATATGCCGATAGACCAAATGCGGCACCGAAGGAAACCATCGCAATGCTGTATCAACGATCTTTGGAGATCGAAAAACGGTTAGAAGCCGTTTTACGGCTGATTCGGTCGGGTGGCTACTCCACCCCGAAGATTGCTGACCAGCTTGGCGTCTCCATTCCAACGGTGTCGCGCGATATGACCGCTCTGCGCGAACGAGGGCACAATATCCGGTCTATGCGGGCGGCCGATGGATGGCGTTACATTCTGGGCACCAATGGCTCATCCCGTAGTGGACGTGCTGCTCCCGTCCAGTTGTCAGATGCAAGGCGATAAAAGTGCCTGACGTGGTGATATCGATGGTCAGAAAGGCGAGGAACCCATGAACGCTGACATACTCAAGCGGGTTGTGCGTGCCATCGCCGATGGTTCCCACGGCGACCTCGACCAGCTTGCCCACAAAATCGTCGAGACGGAACGTCGGACGGGACATGACAAACTCGCGGACCAGCTACAGGCTATTCTCAGCCAATCGCGCAACCGTAAACCCACTACCCCGACCGCACTCCGCGATGATCGGAGCCTCAAGGAACTGCCCCTCAGCCGGCGGCATGGCGAATTGCTCGCCGAGATTCTCCCGCGTGAATCCTTGGAGCATTACATGGTGCTGCCAGCCGATACCGAAGCCCGGTTCGCACGCATCGAGTGTGAATTCGCGGCCAGGGAGCGACTCGGTGCCTATGGCTTGCGTCCCCGCAAGACTGTCTTACTGTACGGACCGCCGGGATGCGGCAAGTCGCTTGGGGCCAAGCGCCTGGCATGGAATACCGGCTTGCCATTGATGAAGGTGCGCTTCGACGCCTTAATCTCCTCCTACTTCGGTGAGTCGGCCGCGAATCTGCGGTCCATTTTCACCGCCGCCAAAGAGCGTGCATGCGTACTGCTGATCGACGAATGTGATTTCATCGCCCGTTCACGCCTTAACACCAAGGACATTGGCGAAGCCTCACGCATCGTCAATTCGCTGCTGCAATTGATGGAGGAGTATGACGCTCCCGGCTTGCTGGTGGCGACCACCAACGTCGAATCCTCCCTGGACCCGGCCATTTTCCGCCGTTTCGATGACGTTTTCCTTGTTCCCTTGCCGGGACCGGCAGAAGTCGAAAAACTTTTGCGTACGACGCTTTCGGCTGTGCATGTGGCGGAGCCAATCAACTGGACGACGCTCGTCGATGACTTGTCCGGAGCCTCAGCCGCTATGGTTGTCAAAGCTGCCCAGGATGCGGCTAAAGCCGCTGTGCTCCATGGCCCCAAGATAATCACCGAGGCACTCTTGCGGCAGGCGATTGTCGAACAGCGAAGGCACGATGAGCAGCCGAAGGGAAGTTGATAAATGCCCGGCCAGCACAATTTTGAGCACCTCTCCTTGGTTCTTCGTAAACAAGGACCAGCACGATTTCCCCGTTCGCCACGTCAGCCAGACCCCACGACTGTAGCCAACCGAGCAAACCGTGCCGGTCACAGCACCGCGCTCAAGGAGTACGTGGCGTCTGCCAGTTTGAACTGGCAAACACGGCAAGTGCAGCGGGTACAAGCGGGACTGCCCATCGTCAAGGCGGGCATTCCGTTATTGTTGAAGATCGACACCTCGCTGGACATGGAAGATCTGCGCCATTACTTCGGTTTCGAGATCGTTTCAGAACAAGAAGATGGCTTTGTCATTGTCACGTCGGAAGATGTTGCGCTAACCAGCTTCCAGCAGAAACTCAACGACTTCATCACCAATGGCGAGGGATCAGCCAGCGTCGCAAGAATCCACGACCTCCCTGACGATCCAACGCAAGAAGGCCGGCTCAAACGCATCTTGTCCGATGTGCTGTTTGCCGAATGGGGGATGATCGTCGATGACGCTCCATACATCGTCGATGTGAGCATCGCCTGTGCCGGCAACTGGCAGATACCGGCGAAACCGAAACGGGGCCGACTGACCGCCCAGAAATGGGCGGCCAAGGAAGCGGCTTGGTCCGTTGCGAGAAATGCGGCCTATGACCAATGGGATGCTCTTAGAGATGAGCGTTACCAGAGCGTGATGACGATCATTTCGCCGTACAACGGCGAAGTGTTCATGCACGTGGACGACTACACGCCCGAAGCCGCGACCCTCCCTGATTGCTTTACCCTGCGTCTAGGGTTGCCGGGCAAGGGACTCAAGGATCTGGTATTGAACTACCCGTACATATTTGAGGTTACAGAACCGGACGACATTGAAACGCCGCAGCAGGTTCAACGCGACCAAGCGGCTGCGATGGCTCGAACCACAATTTTGCCGCCGGATGCTCAGGCACCCGCCGTCTGCGTTATCGACAGCGGCGTTCAGGAGGAGCACGTCTGGCTTGAGCCGGCCATCGACAAACCCACGTCGCACTGCTTTCTGCCCGGCGTCGCCGTTAGGGATATTGCCGACTATGTCGCGCCTAGCGGACATGGCACGCGAATCGCCGGAGCAGTGATTCATGGGGAAACTGTTCCGAAGGAAGGTCAATCTCAAGCCCGTATGTGGGTTCAGAACGCCCGCGTGCTGGATGCCAATTGCAGCCTGCCCAAAGACATGTTCCCACCGGTTGTACTCAGGGAAGTCGTGAAGCATTACCACGACGGCGCCCGACACACCCGCATTTTCAACCATTCGATCAACGCCGACACGCCATGCCGCACTCGGCACATGTCCGCGTGGGCGGCCGAGATTGACCGCATCAGCTTTGAAAACGATGTCCTCATCGTCCAGAGTGCAGGCAACCTCAAGACTGCCTCTCCGATCCCCAAACCCGGCATCAAAGAATTGGTGCAAGGTGGGCAACGCTATCCTGATTACCTGAACCAGGCCGCATGCCGCATCGCCAATCCCGCCCAGAGCTTCCAGTCCCTGACGGTTGGCTCTGTCGCCTATGGCAGATTTGAAGTGGACGGCTGGCGTAGTTTCGCATCGGAGAACGGTGAACCATCGGCATTCAGTCGGGCTGGACTCGGCATTTGGGAATCAATCAAGCCAGACGTCGTGGAATATGGTGGTGACTGCCTAATCAGTGGTGGCAATCCGCTTGCCGTTGCGGTCCCGACGGTGGCCCGCGACTGCTACCCGGAGTTGGTGCGATCCACCCGATTTGGTGGTCCGGCCTTTGCCCGGGACGACGTGGGCACTTCCTATGCAGCCCCCAAAGTGACCAGAATCGCGGCGGAACTGCAGCGAGTTCTTCCCGAGGAGTCGTGCTTGTTATATCGTGCCCTCATCGCCCAATCCGCCCGTTGGCCCGTCTGGGCGGCAGCCTTATCTCCAGAAAAACAGGCGGCCTTATTGCGACGGATCGGGTACGGCCTAGTGGATATGGAGCGTGCCACGGTTAATACCGATTATCGGGTGACGTTCATTACCACAGGCGATGCCGAGATCTCGGCAGGTGATTGCCATATCTATCAAGTCCGCATCCCCGAAGAGATTCGACGACCAGGTGGCGACTATGACATTCGCGTGGAAGCCACGCTGTCCTATGTTGCAGAGCCCCGGCGTACTCGCCGAACGCATCGAGGTTATCTGTCCACTTGGGTCGATTGGGTCAGCAGCCGCAAGGACGAAAAACTCGATAGCTTCCTCACGCGGGCGATCAAAGATGAAGCAGACCCTGTCCGTGAGGGCACAAGCTTCGGTTGGACCATCGAGTCACGCGGTCAGTGGGGTCAGATTCCCGACATCCGACGAAGCATCGGTACTCTTCAAAAGGATTGGGCAATTCTGAAATCGAACGCGTTGCCAGATGATTTCTGCATCGCAGTGCGCGGACATCGTGGGTGGAGCCGTGATCCCGAGGCCGCTGCCCGCTACGTGTTAGCCGTCACTTTCGACATCGTGGGGCAGGAAATCGCGATATACGCGCCACTTCGTGTGGCCGTGCAGGAATTGCAGGTGGAGATCGAAACCGAGGCTGAAGTCGAAGCGGAAATTGACGTTGAAGGATGATGCCTCAATCGGACGCCAGAAGCAACTCCTTAGCCCAAGCGAAGAAGGCCAGTTCCAGCGCTACGCATACCGGCGCACCATTCCGGCATGCCCGGTTTTACCCCATCTCCAACCATGCAATGAGCTGCATCGCCAGCGAACTGCCTTCGCGCAGCAGACCGCGGTGCTCGACCTCACGGCGGAGCATTTCCGGCAGCACGGACGCGACCAGGTCATCGCGCACCGCGCGATCCAACACCCCTTCCAGTGCCGGTTGAATCTCGCGCATACCGGCCAGCATAGCGTCGCCGGTGGGCAGGCGGTGCCCTTGGGCATCCACGGCCAGGGGGATGATGGCTTGGCGGAAGTAGCCGCCGGCGCCGTGAATCTCCACGCGCCAAACTGATAACGCGGCCGGCTGGCCGGCGAAACGCTCGCAGCGGCCCAGGATCGCACGTTCACGTGCCGGAAGATCGCGGCTGCCGCTCAGCATCTGGCGGATCAGCGGGTGCTCCAACCCTAGCAATCCCAGATCGTCGTTATCTTTGGCCGTGTCCCGGTTGGTGGTGAACAGGTGCGATTCACCGCCAGGCAGCGTCACCTGGTAGATGCCGTCCTCGGCTTGCCGCATCTCCGCGCCGTGGGCCTGGGCCGCATCACGCACAAACGCCAGCAGGCGATTCATGCCCGCGCCACCATCGTCAAACTTGCGATAGTCCTCAAGGTTGAAGCTGTCCAAATCCTGGAACAGTTGAAACACCACGTTCCGCGCCAGCTTGGCGTTTGCCAACGCCACTTCCAGTTCCTGCTGCGTGCGCTTCAACGTCGGATCGCGCACCGCGTCCTGATAAAGCTGGTCGTAGGAAATCCGCTCCGCCAACTGGCCAAGCACCTGGCCACGCAGGTCTTCGGTCACCTGGCCGTATTCGTCCACCTTCCCCAGCGTCTGGGCGATGGCCAGCAGCTTTTGTTCCAGCAGAAGGAATATCTGCCCCTCAATCGTGTCAGCGGAAACGATGTTGTAAACCTGTGCAGTGTCGCGCTGGCCGTACCGATGGATGCGCCCGATGCGCTGTTCCATATCCATCGGGTTCCACGGCAAATCGTGGTTGAACAGCACCCGCGCGAATTGCAGATTGATCCCTTCCCGGCCGGCAGCCGTGCAGATCAGCACGCGTGGGCCATCGTGTCGGCGGAAGCGTTTCTCGGCGGCAATTTTAGCGCCGTGATCGCCGCCCTTAAGCACCTCGACACCCTTGCCGGGGAAGCCAGTGTCGATCGCAGCGCGAAGCGTATCCACGCTGCCAAGATAGGTGGTAAACACCACCACCTTCTCCAGCGGATTGGACCGCCACAAATCACCCAGCCCGCGCAGCAACTCCTCGGTCTTGCTCTCGATGCCGGCCGGCAGTTCCGCCAGCAGTGCCCGGATACGTTTGCGCTCTTCGGGCAACGCCACGGCCACCAATGCCGCAGCGGATTCTTCCTGGCCGGTGGCGCTGGTTTCGCTGTCCGGTTGTTCCGGGATGATCTTCTCGCCCAGTTTCTTGAGCAACTGGAGTTTGGCGTCGGCCAGCAAGCGATCCACGCCCGCGCGGCCCATCAAATCATCGGCCATGCTGTGCATCGACCGCAGCAGTTCCCGCGCCTCCATGAAAGCCCGGTCCCGCCCATCAGTGTCCAGATTATCATCGCACACCATCGCCTCATGGATGGTCAGCATCAACAGCCGCCGGCGCAACGTGGACGCCACCGCCGCAAAGCTGGATGAGGCGATCTTCTGGAAAATCGTCATCACAAACCCCAGCGATTGACCTTTTGAGCCCGCCGCTGCCGCCAGGTTGTACCCATCGCGCAGGTAGCCCATCAGCGCCGTGTAAAACTTCTGCTCCGGCGGTGTCAGATGGAACGCGCTGGTATGCACCTGCCGCCGCGAAAACAGCGGCTCGCCGTTGGCATCGCAGGCGTCGGCCTGGGTGCGGCGGAAAACCACCGCATTCAGCCGATGGCGGTTGTCCACCATATCGCCGGTGTTCTCGAACAAGCGCGGATCGAGCAGGCGAATCAGCATCCAAAACCGGAAATGGTCGCCCTGGTGCGGCGTGGCCGATAGCAGCAACAGATCGCGGCTATGGTCCCGCAGCGCCTCGGCCAGCTTGAAATTCTGCGTCTTGCGAACCTTGTTGCCCGATTCGCTGGCGGTCAAATGGTGCGCTTCATCAAAAACGATCAAATCCCAGCGTGCCGCCTCCAGCAGCCGCTTCACCCGCGCCGGGCGCTTCAGCGTGTCGATGCTGACGATCAACCGGTGGTGCTTGGCAAAGGCGTTGCTTTTGCGGTCGGTGACATCGCCTTCGGAGCCGAACACCTCAAAATCCAGGCTGAAGGTATCGTTCAACTCCCGCCGCCAGTTTTCCACCAGGCCCGCCGGCACCACCATGATGGCCCGCGTCAGTTCGCCGCGCGAGGCCAACTCACGCAGGATCAGCGCTGTTTCGATGGTTTTGCCCAGCCCCACGGCGTCGGCCACCAGAAACCGACGCGGCGAGGCGTTGGCAACCTTGTAGGTCAAGACGATCTGGTGCGGCAGCAGGTCCACCTTGGCGCTGGTCAGCGCGGCGGCGCTGTCCATCAGCGGCAGCCGCTCGGCTTCAATGGCGAGCCATAGCCGGCGCACGGCCTGGGCGGTTGCCGGCTGCGGCGATGCCACCACCTGCTCATTCCACGTGCCGGCGCGGGCCAGAGACGATACCAGCACTTGCCGCTCACCGTGCGCCCGGAAGAACGCGCGGGCATACCCGCCGCCTTCAACGCGCAGCAGCACACCCTCGCCCAATTCCGTGTGGATCACGGTATCGCCAGGCGAATACGCGCCAGCGCCGCCAGGCTCTCCAGGCACCGCGGCCGACGAAGCGGAAGATGTTTTGCTGGCAGCGCTCATGCCGTCACGATAACCACCGCACGAAATATCCGCCCACTTCCCGGCTGCCCTCGACCAGCACCTGGTACGCACCCTCGCCGCTGGCCGCGCCATTCCATAAACCCAACGATAGCTTCACCTTCTTGTTGCGATCATTGCCGCGGCCAAAGTACACAATGTCGTCCCCATCATTGAGCTTAATCAACGATTCCGGCCCATCCATCACAAAGACCAGCCCCACCCCCGACCAGTGATGCTGAGCAATCCGCACCGCGGCCTGCGCGTTGGCCCGCACCCAGCTTTCCACTCTGTCCGGCGGGTTGGATTGCAGCATGGTTTCCACAACCGTCTGCAATCCGCCGACCAGTACGGTGCGTTTGCCATTGGGCGTGTTTTCCGGGAAACCCGTCTTCAGCCAGCCGATCAGCGTGCGCAGCGGCGTCGGCTCGATCTCGCGCACCAGGTCCGCCAGCAAGTCCGGGTGCCAAATGATGCTGCTGCCCGTGCGTTTCCAAGCGCTTGCCGTCATTTCCTGCATGATCGATCTCCTTTATGCGGCTGTCGCCAGGCTCGCGTCCCATTCGTCCCACAAGGTCGGATCTTCCGTGCGCATCCGCACGCGCTTGGCCTCAAACGCTGCCCGCAGCAGTTGCAGCGCCACGGCAGCCGCTTTGGGCACGCCGGGTTCGTCCGCGCCGGCTGGGGTTTTACTATGCCAGTCCAGCAACGCCTCCACGCCGGGGCGAATCAAAAACGTCTCACGCTCCAATTCCTTTTCGATGTTCACACCGGTATCGCCGTCCTGCACTGGCATGGCCGCGCCGATCAGGAAGTGGGCCTGATCCAATTCCGTCTTCAGCTCCCGCCGCGAACGCTGCCGCATCTTCTGGAAGCGGGCATAGATCGGCACGCGGCTGACCACCTTATCCTCTTCCACAATCCACGGCGTGCTGCCGGTGTGTTCAAAGTCGCGAGGCTGGATGGCCGTGCCGCGCAGCAGCTTGGAAACTTCATCACGGTTGTAGGCCACCTTTGTGCCGAACAGCCGCAGGTACTGATAGACCACCGGCTGGAGGATGCTGGGTGGGCGCTCGCCGGGCGCACCGCTCAATTCGTCCAGCAGTTGATTGATGCCGGACAAAGCCCTGCCGATGGATAGTGCCACGTCTTCCCCTCCCGGCGCGGAAACCATGACCGTGCCGTAGTGGCGGCTATAAAACTCCAGCGCCTTGCCGCGCAGGATCACCCGCACGTCCGCATCGGACAGCCCGCGGGTCTTGAATGATTCCAGCAGCGGCCGCAAACGCGACATTTCCGCTTTCACCCATTGCCGCATCTTCGGCCACGACACCGGCTTGGGCGCTTCCAGCCGCTTGCGGCAAACGTGGATCATGTCGTATTCGGTCCCCTTGGCGCCAAACTGGCCACCCTTGCCCTTTTGTTCATCGCTGGCGATCGGGTAGACCGTTTCCAAGACAAAGCCCGATTCAAAGAGGCTGCGCAGCACGATTTCCCACTGGGCATCTTCGCTGTGGTGGAAAGTGAAGGCCATCAAGCCGCCGTCTTTCATTACGCGGCAGGCTTCGGCCCAACAGGGCGTAAGGCGGTCGTAGTAATGCTTATCGCCCTCGGCGTCGGGAAGCGCACGCGGTTTCAGTGCTTCCTGAGCATTGGGTGTTTTCGTTGGCCCGAACTGCTCGGGATAAATGTCCTTGAGCGGCAGGCGCAGCCAAGCGTAAAAAAAGTTGGACAGATCAGAGTAATAGATATTGTCACCGAATGGCGGATCGGTGATGACGAGATCGAATGGCTCGGTGAAAGGCATTTCCGACGACGAGCCACAGTAAAGCATCGCGCCATTGTGTACGGGATCACCAACTTCAACTTTGATTGTCTTGGCCAAAACGTCAGTCGGCGCTATTGCTAACTCTTTTGGTTGTCCACACCATTCCAGCGCTTCGTTGACTGTAGCCGCACATGAAAGCCACGTTCCGTAGCCCATAGCGCCGAACACGTTGTTTTCGATGACGTTGTTCTTGGGGTGGTAATTTGGATTCGAGAGTGACGGTGCGATTTTGTCATACGTGATATGCCAAAACACGAACATGTTCTGCATTCGCAGATACTGCTGCACGGCACCCAAAGCCTGGTGTTTCACCGGCGTCGACGCGGTGCCGGTTACAACCGTCTTCAATAGCACGGCATGGACCAATAGCTGCCGTGGGTTGAACATCTTGTACCAGTGCGTATACCCCTGCTCCGGCAAGGCGAAATTCGCCTGGTGGGTCATGTAACTAAATGGCATTTCTTCGCGGGGCCAGTGGCCATTCAGGTCGGCATCTTTGCGTGCGTCCCATTCCCGTTCGGCGGCAATCAGGCGGTCGATGTCGGCTTCATCGGGAGCTTTGAAGAACCGCCCGCCGTAAGGGTAGCCTTCTTCATCGCGCTGGGGGTCATACACCTGGATGGCATACGGCGCAACCGGCGCGGTGCGGCGCGTGGCCTGGATCGATTTGGCTAGATGCATCTGGTGGCCGCCGGCCGGCGCGGCACAGGTGAAATGGCCGTCGTTTTCTTTGCCGTTGGCCTTGCGGGCGATGGTTTCGGCACGGGTATCAATGATCCGCCCGTTGCCGAGGGTGATCGTCGGCGGCAGCCAATTCTTATCGCCATCATCGGCGGCAGCGGTTTCGCCGGTGCCTTCCGCTGCGTTGCCCGTCGCCGCGCCCACCCTGCCGCGCACTTCGATCAGGCGCAGATTTTTTAGCCGCTCGCGATACCAGGCATAGGTATGATCCACCGGGGCATCGGCGTAGCCGCCAAAGTCGGTGCCATCGGGCATCTTGCCCGGCGCGCCGCGCAGCCAGTCGGGATCGATCAGCAGCGTGCAGTAGATGGGCTTCTTGCCCTGCCCGTTGGGAAGAATGCCGAAATCCTTCTTCTTCATCTCGTTGTAACGCTTGGCACCGTGATGCTTGGCGAGAATATCCCGCAGAAACTGTCCGGCGAACTGGCCGCATTTGGGGCATTTGAATCCTGGCTCGGTATCCAGCGCAGCTGCCAGGCCGGCAATACGGGCGTCAATTTCCTTACGGTCACCTTTTTCGTAATCCATCAATGGCTTGGCAAAGCCGGGCGAAACGATGGTGTACGGGTGCTCGTTTTCCAGCACAACATGCTCGGCATCAGGCGCGATGCGGGCATCGCCCAGTTCGGCGTCAAAAACGGTTTTGCATGCCTTGCAGGTGCATTGCAGGTATTTGACGCCGAGTTTTTTGGTGGCCACGACCGGCGAGCGGAAGATGGGCGTGCGGTGTCCGCAACCGAGCGCGCCGCAGGGGCCGTGCTTGGCCCAGAAGGTGTAGATGATTTCCGGGCCGTGGTATTGATAGGCTTTGCGTTGGTTGGGCGGCAGCGTGGCGGGATCGAAGCTGGCGGGCATCTTTTCCCGATGGTCGTCGGAGCCAACCTTGTACCATGTGCCTTTGCGCCCGCCCACGCCATCGGTGACATAGAACGGCTGAATCTGCGGCTTGACCTCAGCTTCGATCTGGTCGAAGAACGCTTTAACTTCCTTGGGATCGGTGCAGGCCAGTTCGTTTTTGACGATAAACCAGGCAACGGGGTTGAGATCGACCCCGGCCACCTGGAAGCCAAGTCGGGAGCCTTCAACCAGCGTGGTGCCGCCGCCCATGAAGGGGTCGAGCACGCGCAGGTTTTTGAAGTTCCCGGCCAGTTGGTGATTGGCGTAGTAAGCATCCCACACAAGCTGAGCGGCGGCGTCTTCATCGACCAGGGGCTTGCCATCGGCCCCAAGCATGGGCTGGCCATGGGGATGCTTGCGCGTGGGCGCTTCCATCGCCGCGGCGAGCAGCAACGCCCGAAAAACGCATGAACGCCGGCGTGCCCACCACTTGCTCATCTGATAAATCGGCTTGCCGGCGTTGCCTTCCAAGGCCGACAACGCATTGATCGGCACCAGCGGGAAATCGACCTCCAGGCAGGTTTTAGGCCGGTTCGGATCGGAGAAATCGGGCACGGCAACTTTGAACGGTTTGCCAAGATTGGCAGGAAGGTGGTCTTTGAGCGCAGTCTTGTGAGTCGATCTGTGTTCGCTCCGGCGTTTCTCATCAACAGCGCTGATCGAGATCAGGGAAGGCTGAAAGTCAGTGTTTTCCATCTGCCCCCTCCGTAACAGCGGCGAGACGGGTAGGCCATTTCTGGGACCATTGCAGCATCAGATCAACGTGACCCGCGACCTCGGCGATACACTTCGGTCCAGCGATCACGGGTTTTACAACATGGTCAACCCGATTCCGCAATTTTCGTATGTCGTCGAGTTTATCGATGACACTTGCCGTTTCGCCAAGCAAATCAATTGTCGCTGGCGACTCCCCTAAAGCTATTATCAAATGCTCAAGATTTGCAAAAGTGGTCAAGGGCAAGCAAACGTCCCAGTGCTCCGCCCTTTCCTTTTCTTTTTCTAGTTTATTCCGGTGTTTTTTCTCTTTGATCAATTCTACCCAAGAATTGTTGGGGTGTGTGACTTCAAGAGCAGTTGCTAGCAGGTATTCGACCTCCGCCACCAGAACAAATAGCAAGACACGGAATGGACGTTTTCCGAAGTCTGCATATGTCACCCATCCGCCCGGATCATTTTGCGATCCAACAATTGCGATCATGTGTCCTGTGTTCCGCAGGCGTCCAAGAAGGTCGAAAAGTCCAATATTTGAGGGAACAAAATAGCTCTCCTCAGCAGAATGAAAAACCGTATTCTCCTTTAACCCAAGCCGCAGATACACCCCATGAACGAGACCCGACTCAAACAATGGCACGCCGCTGTAGTAATTGTTGTCTATGTATGCATCCGCTTCAGCTTTTGCCTGGGGCGTGTCCGTGTCACCATGAGCGAAATCAACTTTATCCCATGGTGTCATGATGGAGCTGACCGTCATTTCTCGCGATATGCAATCCACGACATGCTGGAAAGATCCGATTGTCATAGTGCAGGCACCTCAATCGTTGGTACGGCCACCTCTAAAAGAGAGAGGCCGCGATGGCACAATGTCGGGAACCCACCACGGACTTTCCACTTACGCTGGCCAAGCACGACCAGCCAGGTTCCGCCGGCATCGGTAAAACGCAGGACCGGCGGCGGCAGATGCCGGCGCGGCCAGGGCTGGGTGGGGTCTTCGCGGACCGCACGTTGCGCGCCAAAGGTGCCGGCAAACAGGCGGATGCTTTCTTCGTCACGGATTTCGCTGGAAAACTCGGAGGCGGTGGCGTAACCGTGGTCGCCGGCGATAAGCAGCCGCCGGCCCTGCCGCAAGCAGTTGACCAGCGCCCAGAAATCGTCAGATGCCAGGGCACGTTTCACTTCGGCGGCGACAACGGCGTCACCGTCTTCACGGTCGGCGTGCAAATGGATCAGCGGTTCATCGGGCCACTTGTGCCAGATAAATAGCCGGGTCTTGGCCGGAATGCGGGCCACGCAATCGGCAAAGGGATCTTCCAGCACATCGGTGTGGACATCCTGCCCGCCAAAGATAAATGACTGCGGCGGCTGGTTGTTGAAAAGCTTGGCACGGTTGGGCAGGCCCAGCGCGGCGGCGAACTGGTCGGTTTCCGAAGGCACCTGGCTGCCACGCACGCTTACGCGGGTGGGCGCGACGCCGCGCTTGCGGGCGGCCGTAACGATCAGCGGCAATTCACGCAGCGACAAGGCATCGAGAATCAAAATAGCGGTGCCGGCACTGGCAGTGGGCGCAGCCCAAAAATCACGCAGGGCATCGATAACCTTCGGCGCTGTTGCCGGGAACGCCTGCCACAAATCCCAGGCGCTTTCGGCCAGGAGCCGGTCGGGGATGATTGTTTCCCGGTGCAATGCGGCCGGGGATGTGGCGGCAAGGGCTACCTCACCCAGGCGGGCGAAAATGTCGGCCCAGATGGCCGACGCTGGACGCTCGGCGAGAATCAAAGATTCCCAAGGCTGGCCGGTGGCGGTGCTTAATGGGGAAGTCATTTGCCGTTGCCTCCTTGCTGATCGGGATTGGAAGTGATCTGAAGTTCCGCCAGCAGTTTGGGGGGCAGCTTGGTGCATAGTTCGCGTAATTCTTTGGCCGTCAGGCCGCGCAAGGTCAGTGTGGCGATGGTCAGGCGTTCCTGATCGGGCAGGCCCCAGCGCTCGATGTCGCCCAGCAGGTTTAGGCCGGTCTTGGCACCGTTGGATTGCCGGATGATCGGTGCCGGGGTGATCGGCGGCACGGCAATGATTGGCGGCGTGGTGGGCGGCGTTGGTTCGACCGCGGGCGTCACCGGCGTGGCGGGCAGTGTGGCCGGCGTAAACAGCCCGCCGGCAGGCAGCCGGCCGGGGGGAACGGCAACACCGCCGCTGCCGACTTGGCTGGGCAGGCCAAGCTGAACCTCCTCAAGTTCGCGGCCCATGCGGAAGCATGACCGTTTCAACCGGGCGAAAGCCTGATCCTCGGTTTCGCCGGGCTCGGCGCGATACCAGGTGTTGCCGACGTTGAGCGCAATGCGATCTTTTGCCGCCACGCGGATGGTCTGTTCGTAGGTATCGCGGTCGCCCAGATAGGGGATGGCATCCTGATCGGGTTTGGCCGGTGGCTCGCGAAGCTGGGCCAGTACCAGCTTCATTATTTCGCCCCGCTGGGCGGCGGCGATGATGAAGGCCTGGAAGTCTTCCGGGGCGAAGAAATTGGCCCGTACGCTGTCTTCCACCGCCTTGGCCATCTTGTCGGCGGCTGCTGCGCACGGTTCAGTGGAAAAGATGCACGTTGTCGGCTGCTGGTAATTCCAGCGATGCAGCAACGCAAAGCGGTCAAAACGGTCGCCCAACTCACGCCGCATGTCTTTGTCGAAACGCTTGAAAATATCGAGGTAGACCGCCTCTTTGTCTTTCCACGCCTTGGCCAGGTAAGCGCAGCGCGATACCCGGCGGAGGTCGGCATCATCGTAGATGCACGGCAGGCCAGCCTTGGGCAGCAGGAAACGGACCATGTTCCGTTTGGTGGTGACGTGCTTGGCCAGCCACGGGCCGAGCGCGCCGCTGACATCGGCGGGCGATACGGGGATGACCAGCAAAACGGGCTTGTCCCAGCGCTCGGGCTGATCCTGGACGGGGATATTGGCCCACGGCGCTGTTTCCCAGTTGGGATCGAGCACGATGACGCGCGAGGGCGGCTCGTTGACCGTGTCGGGCGAGCGAAGCTGGTGTTCCAGAACCTGCCGGATGAACGCTTGATCTTTCAGCACCGGCAGCAGGCCGGGCGCGGCCGGGGCATCTGGCTCAAACAGCTTGTCGTTTTTGGCCGTGGCTTTCACCTTTGCCAGCGGGTTTTCTTCCAGCTTGAAGCAATACCTTTTGTCGGCGGTGCCAACCTCATGAATGTTAAAGCTGTTTTCCACAATGGTTGCCAACTCGGCGGTGAAGGCGTTGTCGTCAATCGCTTTGGCGCGAGTGAGGTCAAGTTGCAATTCTTCACGCGTGCCGCCAAGGACGTTGGTTGCCGAAAGCGAGCGAATCCAAATGCCGCTGATAACTTCACGGGCGTGCGCGGTTTGCACGCCGGCAGCCTGAAGGGCCTCAAGGTTGCGGATCGCCTTTTCGCGCAGGTGATCCTGGTCGGCCGTGGTGGCAAAGGAATCGAGCAAGGTGAGCACGCCGCAGGCATCATCGTTCACCAGAAAATCGCAAGCGGTAAGCAGCGGGACTTGCGCGCCGCGCGACCGGAACAATTCAGCCAGCACACGGATCAGATCGCGCTTGTCCTGTGCGGAGTCGGCCATGAGGATGTGGTCTTCCAGCAGAACCAGGAGATCAGGCGCGAATGGCCAGGCATCGAGCACTTCACGCCGCAGGCGGTCTTTTTCCGCATCGGTTTTACCATCGTGCAGCAACCGCACCCGCTCCTGGGCATACGGCGCGACGATCTGCTCGATGGCCGGTGTGGCGAATTGGACACGGTTTTCAAACAGGCGATGCAGCAACAGCCGTTTGCGATCCTCTTTGGCCGCCTCGCCCTTAAAGTCGATGACATCCGGCCCGATGCGGTGAATCTGGCGGTAACCTTCGGTGGTGGTGTCGCGCACGGATACGATTAGCATGAGCAGGTCGGGACGCTCCTTGGCCAACTCCGACAGTATCTGCACGAAGTTAAAAGCCCAGTGGCGGCGTTTTGGGCCGGTATCGCCTGGATCATCATGCAGGCCATCGAACCATGTTTGAAATTCATCAAGGATCAGGGCAGTTGGTCGCTCGGCGAACAAATCCTGCATGAGGGATTTGGCCGGAATGGATGTGCCCGAAGCTTCGTGCTTGCCACTAAAATGTTCACCGCGGGGATGGCGTTTGAAAATCAGATCCCACAGCGTCCGGTATTCCTGATTGGACAGCGTTTCGGTGATGGCGACAAAGCCTTGGGGGAAAACCAGCTGCGCCAGCGGCGCGAAGCCAGGTTTGGCACCCCATTCCTGCGCCCACCCCCGGACCTTGTCCGGCGACTCAATGGCGTGGTGCAGCAGCGCCATGATGTGGGATTTGCCGCGACCACGCTGGCCGAGAAACACCAGCGGCCGCCCCTTGGCACCGGTGGATACACCACCAAGGGCGCGTTGCACATCGGCGGTCGGGTAGGTGATGCGGAGCAATTCCGCTGGATCGCGCTGGGTCCAGCCGGTGCCTTGCCGATTGCGCAGCTCGATGGCGGTGCCCCGCATATGGGGCTGGCGAAATTCATCCCGCAGTTCTAAAGAAAGATTGACAGGCATAACCACTCCGATATTCGCCGCAGAAGCCCGCGCGAACCACACCAAGGACTGCTGCAACATTTCGCCAAGACCATCATTCGGCGGCGATTCTACTCCAAGGGTATTCCACCTGCGATATGCTGCGCCATGCATGCCGGCAAACATTAAACGGCAAACCGCAATCCATCCTTGCCAGGTCAAGGCAAATGCGATACACCCGACAGGACGAAAGGGATGCCCGCATGACCATTCCCAAATGGATGCAAACGCCGCTGATCGACAGGGCCAAGCTCGATAAAATCCATGAGCATTTGGTGGCGAAACTTGTCGAACTCTATCGTCGGCGGATGGAAATCCCGATTTACTTCACGGTTGTTTTGGATGATCCCAATCCCCAGCCGCATACTGCCTTCCAATTTGAAAAGGTTGAAGGCGAAACCTTGGCGATCACGTTGGTTCCACCAGGGCAAGAAGAGCAGCGGAAGCAGTTGATCTTCAAATGGGGGCGAGATTTCCCATTCGCCGGAGCCAAGGCTGTTTTGCTGACTTCCACGGCTTGGATGAGCATAAGGCCGCCAGATGATCCAAAGCCAGATGTCCCGCCAGCCGATGATCCCAACCGACGCGAAATTTTGCTTGTCGCCGATATGGCGTTGGGGTTGTTCAAGAACTGCCGCATAACTTGCATCGACATGGAAAGCGGCGCACGAAAAAACAACATCGCAGCGGGACTGGATATTTTGACTGGCTTTTGGGTTGGCTTGTCGGGATGTCTTGGACGCAAAGGCGTGTTAACGATGCCCGCGAAACCGAAGAAATGAAATCCCCGCGTTCGCCAACGTCAGTCCCCGGCACCTTTTCCACCTTCTGCTGAAACAGCGCCACCGCCGCCGCCCGTTCTTCCGGCGTCAGGCCCGCCACGTCCATCAACCGGTTCCAGTTGTTCCGCAGGTCTGCAAGCGACTCCAAGCCATCGAAGCCAACGCCGCCGGCCTTGCGGATGTACACGAGGTTTTCGGCTTCGCTGACGGTGATCTCAGCGATCGCCGGGTCGGTGTACGATTCGCCCAATACAAAGCCGACAATCGCCGCCATGAACGGCGACATGCCGGGGAAGCGGGCGGGATTGAGCTTTTTCTTCAGGCTGGCCGT
>Ga0316217_10001683_pt1 | contig 28162 bp, 27 predicted proteins | sample 1anoAmetaG_FD_203633 | JGI IMG/M metagenome (GOLD analysis project Ga0316217, IMG submission 203633) | Freshwater microbial communities from Trout Bog Lake, Wisconsin, USA - 1anoA | ecosystem: Environmental > Aquatic > Freshwater > Lake > Hypolimnion/Profundal zone | place: USA: Wisconsin... | reverse complement strand
GGCGGCGCTGACCAAAAAACGCATTTTCAACCCGGTAAAATTCGTCCAGTGGTCGCTGACGCACCATTGGTTTTGGGCGGGCAGCATGGCCCTGTCTTGGTATCATTGCTGGCGGCAGATTTTATTTGGCCGGACATACAAGCTGTGGTCGCCGCATCCCTGCCTCGCCAACCACATGGTCACCGGTCTCGAGGCACCGGGTGTGAACTGGCAGAAGGAATTTCAAAAACAAATGGATGACATTCAAGCGGAGACCAGTAAACCTTGACCGTCTGTCAACCTTGGTTCGGTTTTGTTTCTAAAATTAATTCAAGCTTTGACGGATATTTACGCCGAACAATTCTTCATGTCCGACTCCAAACAAAAGTGGTGATGGCCTCTACCATGTAGTCCAACATGGCGGGTGTGAGTCCGGGAAAAACGCCGATGAAAATCGCCTCGTTCATGATGCGGTCCGCGCCTTTCAAATCGCTGGCCACGCGAAACGCCGCCGGATTGTCTTGGCGCAACTGAACGAACGCTGGCTGCCGGACCAGATTGCCGCCGAACAGCATCCGGCTGCCGATTTTTTTGGCCTCCAGCGCGCGGGCAAACTCGCTGCATGAAAAAGGTGCGGTCGGTTTGACCAGCATCATGAACCCAAACCATGAACCTCCGGTTCGATGGCCGGTTGCATCCCAGGAGAATCCCGCCGGCGACCAGCTTTTCGCATGCGTGGGCAGCATGAAATCGAAAAATTCACCCAGGGAATCAAGTCCAGCCCGCAGGTATTGCCAATTTCTTTCCCGCGCATTTACAAAGGACGGGAGTTTTTTGAGTTGTTGCCGGCCGATGGCCGCCTGGATATCCAGCGGCTTCAAGTTGTAGCCAAGGTGCGAGTAAATATATTTGTGGTCGTAGCCGTCGGGAATCCCGCTGAACTTCCAGCCGTAGCGTTTGTTGCAGGTGTTGTCCTTGCCGCTGGCGCACCAGCAATCGCGCCCCCAGTCGCGAAAGCTTTCCACCAGCACCTTGAGCTTCATGTCGTGGACAACATTGACCGCGCCGCCTTCGCCCATCGTAATGTGATGGGGCGGATAAAATGACAATGTGGACAGATCTCCGAACGTGCCGGTCAATTTCCCGTCGTAAGTGCAACCCAGCGCGTCACAGTTGTCTTCAATGAGCCAAAGCTGGTGCTGGCGGCAAAACTCGGTGACGGCGGACACATCGAACGAATTACCGAGCGTGTGCGCCATCATCACGGCTTTGGTTTTGCCGGGAGCGAACGCGCTTTCAAGCTGTTCGACGCGGGCGTTGAGCGTGAGCGGATCATTGTCAATGAACACCGGCACACATTGGTTTTGGATGATGGGCGCGACCGTGGTCGGAAAACCTGACGCCACCGTGATAATTTCATCGCCCGGGCGCAGGCGACGCTCGCCCAGTTTGGAACTGGTGAGCGCGGCAACGGCAAGCAGGTTCGCCGATGAACCGGAGTTGACGAGGATGGCTTTTTTGATTTTGAGAAAGCTGGCGAGTTCGTTTTCCAGTGCCTCGCCTTCCGGTCCCAAGGTGAGCCAAAAATCCAAAGTGGCATTCACCGCCGCTTCCACTTCGTTTTCGTCAAACACGCGTCCGGCGTAGGGCACTGTCGTCTGGCCGGGAAGAAATGGCGCGCCGCCATCCGGTTCGAAGCCTGGACGCTGGCGGCGGTGGGCCAGGCGCGCATATTCACGGGTAAGGCGCAGAATTTCAGCTTTAATTTCAGTAGGGGTTTGCATGGAGGCAAAATCAGGTCAGTGCCCATGGCATTTTCAGCTTGCGGGCAGCGGCGCAATAATCGGAAATTTGGGCTGAAGTCATTTTATTGACCGCCGTTTTGCCGGGATGTTCATGCTCCTGTCGATACCACTCGACGGTATATTTGATGGCTTTTGAAAAATCCCAGACCGGCGACCATCCCAGCAAGGCGTGCGCCTTGTCGGTCGCCAACTGGAGCAATCTTGCCTCGTGGACCGCGCCGGCATCGGCTTTGTTTTCCCAGCGTCCTGGCCAATGCTTCAGCACTTCGTCCGCCAGTTCCCCGACCGAGCGGGAAGATTCATGCGACGGGCCGAAGTTGAAGGCGGAAGCACGTTGAGCGGAGCTGGTCGAGGATTCAGCGAGTTTGGCCGCGAGCCAAAGATAACCGCTCAACGGATCCAGAACGTGCTGCCACGGGCGGGTGGAATTGGGATTGCGGACAGTGATGACTTGCTTTTTTTGCAAGGCGCGGATGCAGTCGGGAACGATGCGGTCTTTGGCCCAGTCGCCACCGCCGATGACGTTGCCCGCCCGGGCGCTGGCGATTTTGACCGGATGGTTCTGGAAAAAAGAACGCCGCCACGCGGCGATGGCGATTTCCGCGGCGGCTTTGCTGGAACTGTAGGGATCATGGCCGCCCAGCGGGTCTTCTTCGCGATAGCCGTAAAGCCATTCGCGGTTTTCATAGCATTTGTCGGTGGTGACGAGCACGGCGGCGCACGGTTTTTTCAAGCCGCGCAACGCCTCCATCACCTGGATCGTGCCCATGACGTTGGTGGTGTAGGTGGCAACCGGCTGTTCATAGGACAGCCGGACCAGCGGTTGCGCCGCGAGATGAAAAACAAAATCCGGCTGAGCCGTGCGGATGGATTTCGCCACCGCCCCGGCGTCCCGCACATCCGCAATCTGATGGTGGAGATGCTTGGCGAGTCCGAGTTGGCTGAACAGCGCGGGTTTTGTGGCCGGCTCCAGCGCGAATCCATGAACGTTTGCGCCCAATTCGAGCAGCCATTGCGCCAGCCACGCGCCTTTGAAGCCCGTGTGTCCGGAGAGCCAGACGGTCTTTTTGCGAAAAGTTTCAGCGAACATGGTTTGCCAGATTTATTTACAGACAGTTTATGATGCAAGGGCAGGAGAATCCAGCGTTCAATTCCCAGAACCGTGCCGGCTGATGATGACAAGCCTTGCTGTCGCAGGGAAATTAGGAAATACTTTGCCGAACATTTTAACATTTTATGGCGAAAAAAGCTCTCATCACCGGCATCACCGGCCAGGACGGTTCCTATCTGGCTGAACTGCTTTTGTCAAAAGGCTACGAAGTTCACGGCATCGTCCGCCGGACGGCGGCACCTTATTTGGGCTACCTTGAAAGCGTCTATGCCGCCGGTCATTTCAAGCCCGAACAGATTTCATTGCACCATGGCGATCTGGCGGATGCCGGCTCGCTCGTCCGGTTGCTGGATAAAATCAAGCCGGATGAAGTCTATAATCTGGCCGCGCAAAGCGACGTGCGCATCAGTTTTGATATTCCCGGTTATACGGCTGACATCACCGCCACGGGGGTGGCGCGGCTGCTCGAAGCCATTCACGAAAGCGGCTTGCGTCCGCGTTTTTACCAGGCTTCTTCCAGCGAGATGTTTGGCAAGGTGCGGGAGACGCCGCAGACGGAACTGACGCCGTTCCATCCGCGCAGCCCCTACGCCTGTGCGAAGGTTTATGCCTATTGGATCACGGTCAACCAGCGCGAGTCTTACGGTTTGCACGCCAGCAACGGCATACTCTTCAACCATGAATCCCCCCGGCGCGGCGAAAATTTTGTGACGCGCAAGATCACCCGGGCCGTTGCCCGGATTCAGGCCGGTTTGCAGGACAAACTTTTCATGGGCAACATCGAGGCTAAGCGCGACTGGGGTTATGCCAAGGAATATGTCGAGGCCATGTGGCTGATGCTCCAGCAGCCGGAGCCGGATGATTATGTGGTGGCCACCGGCGAGACGCACAGCGTCCGGGAATTTCTGGAATATGCCTTCGACCATGTGAAGCTGGACTGGAAAAAACACGTCGAGATTGATCCGAAATTCTACCGCCCCGCCGAGGTGGACATGCTCATCGGCAACGCCGGCAAGGCCCACCAGAAGCTGGGCTGGTCGCCGAAAACCAAGTTTGTCGATCTGGTCCGGTTGATGGTGGAGGCGGATGTGAAACTGCTGGCCACCGGCAAAAAGTAATTTCCACGCCGGCCCATGAAACGAGCCTTTATCACCGGCATCGAAGGTCAGGACGGCTCCTATCTGGCGGAACTGTTGCTGGCGAAAAACTACGAGGTTCACGGCATTTTTCGCCGTTCCAACAATGGCGGCCTGGCCAATTTGAAATCGCTGGTCGCCGCCCCGCAAATCTTCCAGAAGAAATTGTTTTTGTCCGCCGCCGATCTGGATGACGCGGATTCCATCCGCCTTCCGCTGGAACAGGCGGCACCGGATGAAATTTATCATCTCGCCAGCCAGAGCCATGTCGGGCATAGCTTTGAAAAAGTCGAGGAGACCTGCCGGCTGACCGGGCTGGGCACCTTGCGGGTTCTGGAAATCGCCCGGAAATTAAACAAGCCGCCGCGTTTTTTTCACGCCAGTTCGAGCGAGATTTTTGGCAGCCCGGAACAGTCGCCGCAGGATGAAACCACGCCCGTCGCCCCGGTCACGCCTTATGGCTGCGCCAAGGCTTTTGGCACCCAGATGACGCGCGTTTATCGCCGGACGTTCGGCTTGTTTGCCGTCAACGGCATATTTTACAACCATGAATCCCCCCGGCGCGGCGAAAATTTTGTGACCCGGAAAATCTGCCGCGCCGCCGCCGCCATCAAACTGGGGCGGCAACAGGAATTAGTTCTTGGCAATACAGTGGCGCAACGCGATTGGGGCCATGCGCGGGATTATGTGCGCGGGATGTGGCTGGCTTTGCAGCATGAAACGCCGGAGGATTTTGTTTTTGCCACCGGCCGGCTGCACAGCGTTCAGGACGTGGTGCAGCTTGCCTTTCAAACTGCGGGTCTGGACTGGCGTCAATATGTGCGGCAGGAGACCCAGCTCTTCCGCCCCGTCGAACCGCAGAAACTCCTTGGTAATGCGGCCAAAGCCGGACGCCTGCTGAAATGGCAGCCGGAAATTTCCTTTGAGCAGCTCATCAAGGAAATGACCGAGGCGGAATTGAAGGCTGCGAATCTGTCGGCCGCTTGATTGGCAGATGCGAAGTGCGATGCCATAAGCCGGCCGGCCGAAAGGAATCCAAAACGCTTTCTCGCGCCGCCTTCAGTCAACACCTGTTCGCGTTATCCAGGACAACCTCGGTTTTTAAAACAGGGTTTCGACTTCGCGCAGTATGTTGTCTCCAATGGCAAGGGAAGCCGTGGCTGCCGGACTGGGCGCATTTAAAACGTGCAGGGCCCGATGTCCGCGCTGAAAGAAAAAATCCTGCACCAGCGAGCCGTCGGGCGACATGGCCTGGGCGCGCACACCTGCACCGCCGGTTTCCAGGTCTTCCGGGCGGATGTCGGGAACCAGTTTTTGCAGCGATTCGCAGAACAAGCGCCGGCTGAACGAGCGCCGCAGTTCCGCCCAGCTCATCCGCTGGTGACGGCCTAAAAAGCGCCACAGGCCGAGGAAGCCGAGCGCGTCAAAAAGATCAACCAGATTGATGTCGGTCTTGCGATAACCTTCCCGTGCGAACGCCAGCACCGCGTTGGGCCCGGCTTCGATGCCGCCATGAATCAGCCTGGTGAAATGAACGCCCAAAAATGGGAATTGCGGGTCCGGCACCGGATAGATCAGATTGCGCACCAAGTGCTGTTTGCTGGCTTTGATTTTGTAGTATTCTCCGCGGAATGGAACAATTCTCACGGTGCGTTTCTCGCCGGCCAGCGCCCCGACGCGGTCGCTGTGCAACCCGGCGCAATTGATCAGGAAATCCGCTTCAAAACTCCCGGCCGTGGAATGGGCGACCCAGCTTTCCGATCTGAATTCCAAGCGGTCCACTTTGGCTTGGATCACCACCTTGGCGCCGGCTTCGGTGATTTTCCTCTGCAAAACCTCGCAAACTTTCGGGTAATCCACGATGCCTTCTTCAGGCACGTGCAAGGCGGCAATTCCGCCGACGTGCGGTTCCATGTCGCGCATCTGGTCGCGATTGAGCAGGCGCAAATCCCGGAGTCCGTTCTGTTGGCCGCGTTCGTGGAGCGCGTGCAGGCGGGGCAATTCATTTTCATCTGCCGCCACAACCAGCTTGCCGCAAATTTCATGGGGGATGTCGTGGTCGCGGCAAAAAGCGGTCATTTGCTTGATGCCGTTGACGGCCAGCCGTGCTTTTGCGGAACCGGGCTTGTAGTAAAGCCCGGCGTGCAAAACCCCGCTGTTATTTCCAGTTTGATGCCGGCCAACCGTCGGCTCTTTTTCCAGAAGCGTGATTTGGGTTGCCGGATACTGGCGTCCAAGTTTATACGCGGTCGCCAAGCCGACAATGCCGCCGCCGATGATGATGATGCGCTGGGGAATCAAAGCTGGTTTCATTTTTCAGGCCCTTTTCTGCCGGACAATGCGCTCCGGGTCAAGTCTCCTGCGCTCACGTTTGGAGGTTGAATTTGTCCCCGGCATTGGTAAAATGTGCGCTTTACAAAAATTAATTATGCAAATCCTCATCACCGGTGGAGCCGGCTACCTCGGATCGGTGCTAACCCCGACTTTGCTTTCGCTGGGGCATAAAGTGACGGTTCTGGACAATTTTTACTTCAACCAGAATTCGTTGATGGACTGTTGCCAGTCAGAAAATTTTTCCGTTGCGCGCGGCGATTGCCGCGAAGAATCGGTCATGAAGCCGCTTCTTGCGAAGGCCGACCTCATCATCCCGCTCGCCGCGCTCGTCGGTGTGCCGCTGTGCAACACCGATGCGCTCGCCACCACTTCCACCAACCAGCAGGCGGTGGAAATGATCTGCCGTCTCGCGAGCAAGCAGCAATGGGTCATCATGCCCGTCACCAACAGCGGCTATGGCGTCGGCGAAAAAGGGAAATTCTGCACCGAGGAAACGCCGTTGCGGCCGATTTCGACCTACGGGGTCACCAAAGTGAAAGCCGAGGAAGCCGTTTTGTCGCGCGAGAACAGCATCAGTTTCCGCCTCGCCACGGTGTTCGGCTGCTCGCCGCGCATGCGCCTGGACTTGCTGGTGAACGACTTTGTTTATCGCGCCTTGCATGACCGCGCGGTGCTGATTTTTGAAGGCCACTTCAAGCGCAATTACATCCACATCCGCGACGTCGCCCGCGCCTTCACGCACGGCATTGCCAACTTCGAAAAAATGAAGGGCAAGCCTTACAATATCGGTCTCGACGAGGCAAATCTCTCCAAGCTCGAACTCTGCGCCGTCATCCAGAAGCATCTGCCGAAGTTCGTCTATGTCGAAGCGCCGATTGGCGAAGATCCGGACAAGCGCGACTACATCGTGAGCAACGCTCGCATTGCCGGCACCGGCTTCAAACCCGAATGGGGTCTGGACCGCGGCATCGTGGAACTGATCAAGGGCTTCACGATCTTGCGGAACACGATTTACTCAAACGTCTGACGCGTGTGAGCGTCCGTCCCGAACAAATCACCGCCGTCGTCCTGGCCGGCGGTTTTGGCACGCGCATCAAGCATCTGCTCGGCGAACTGCCCAAGCCGATGGCCCCCGTGAATGGCAGGCCGTTTGTGGAATGGGTCGTGCGCTACCTCGCCGCGCAGGGCATCCGCAAGGTCATTCTTTCCACCGGCCATCTGGCGGAAACGGTGGAAAAACATTTTGCGCCGCAGCCGGTGAAAAATGTCCGCGTCACCTGTGTGCAGGAAACCACGCCGCTCGGCACCGCCGGCGGATTCTTGAATGCGACAAACGGCGCGAAAGAAAAACCGGCGGCGTGGCTGGTGCTTAACGGCGATTCGCTCGTCGTCGCGCCGCTACAAAAGTTATTTGCTTCGCTCGACCAGCCGGAAAATGAAGGCGTAATCCTTGGCGTGCCGATGGCCGACGCATCGCGCTTTGGCACGATTTCGCAGAATGCGGCCGGTGATTTGACCGGATTCAACGAAAAGCAACCCGGCGCGGGCGAGATCAACGCCGGTGTTTATTTGTTTCGCAATGCGACGCTGGGAAAATTTCCCGCCCAGACGCCGTTAAGTTTTGAGCTGGATGTTTTCCCCGCGCTCATCAATGGCGGCGCGCGGCTGAAAACCGTTTTGAGCCAGGCGCCGTTCCTTGACATCGGCACGCCGGAATCACTGCCGCAGGCGGAGGGTTTCATCCAAAAACATCTGGCGCAGTTCACCGTTTGAATGGCATGAACGAAAAATTTTCAGGACGAAAGACGGTTTTTGCCACGCCGTGGTTTCAGGTGCAGGCCGCGGCGGGTGGCGGAAAATTTCCGAACTACTCCATCAACTCGCCGGACTTCGTCTGCATCATCGCGGTGACGGAGAAACGCGAACTGCTGCTGGTGCGGCAATTTCGCCATGCGGTCGCGGAACTGACTTTGGAACTGCCCGCCGGCCACGTCGAGAAAGCCGAGACGCCGGAACAGGCGGCGCGGAAGGAATTGCTGGAGGAGACCGGCCATGTCGCGGAAAAATTTGAGCTGCTGGCCTGCCTGTCGCCATCGTCCGCGCGGTTCACCAACCGGATGTGGTGTTATTTCGCAGCGGACGCCCGGCTCGCGCCGGGCGCGGAAATCGAGGCGGGCTTGAACTGCCTGCGCTGGACGAAGAATTTAAAGGCGCTGCTGCAGGAGCCGGATTTTTACAGCAGCGGCAACTGGGCGGCGCTGCTGGCGGCCGTGGCGCGGGGAAAAATTAAGATTTAACGGCTTGTGGCGATAATTTCCAGCCGCTAGCTTTCGCTGCAACACATTTTGAAGGCGCAGTTATGATCATCAGCAGAACCCCATTTCGCATCTCATTTTTCGGCGGCGGCACGGATTATCCGGCGTGGTATCGGCAGCACGGCGGCGCGGTGCTGGCGACCACCATCAACAAATATTGCTACCTGACATGCCGCTATCTGCCGCCCTTCTTCGAGCACCGCATCCGTGTCGTCTATTCCAAAATTGAGAGCTGCCAGAAGCCGGAGGAGATCCAGCATCCGTCGGCGCGCGAGACGCTGCGCTTCTTGAAAATGGCGCGCGGGGTGGAAATCCATCACGACGGCGATCTGCCGGGCCGCAGCGGCATGGGCTCCAGTTCCGCGTTTACGGTCGGCCTGCTGAATGCGCTCTACGCCTTGCAAGGCCGTGCGGTCGGCAAAAAACAATTGGCGGCGGAGAGCATTCACATCGAGCAGGAGCTGCTGAAGGAAATGGTCGGCTCGCAGGATCAGGTTTGCGCGGCTTACGGCGGATTGAACCGCATCAGCTTTTTGCAGAACGGGGAGTTTTCCGTGCAGCCGATGGCGTTGACGCACGCACGCATCGAGGAGTTGAATTCGCACCTGATGCTGTTTTACACCGGCATCAAGCGCACGGCCGCGACGGTGGCAACCAGTTTTGTGCCGAGCCTCGCCGACCGCGTGGCGCTGCTGAACAAGATGCGCGACTGCGTGGACAAAGGCTGTGACCTCTTGAACAGCGGCAAAGACCTGGCGCCGTTCGGCGTGTTGCTGCATGAGGCGTGGCTGGCGAAACGCAGTTTAAGCGACAAGATTTCCAACGGTCAGGTGGACGCGGCTTACGACGCGGCGTGCTCCGCCGGCGCGCTGGGCGGGAAGCTGCTTGGCGCGGGCGGCGGTGGCTTTCTGCTGTTCTTTGCGCCGCCGGCGAAACACGCGAAGATCAAAAAGCAGTTGAGCAAGCTGATCCATGTGCCGTTCAAGTTTGAATTCGGCGGCAGCCAGGTGATTTTTCATGAACTGGAGGAGGATTACTCCACGCACGACAAGGCGCGGGACCAGCAGCAGATTGAAGCCTTCCGCGAACTGGACGCCGGCGCGCCGGGTGCCAACGCCTGATTTTCACACAAAATTAACCCCGGCCAAACCCTTTCCTGGCGCGTCAAAACTTGACCCTGTCCGCCGGCTACGGCAAGCTGTCCGCTCCATGACCGCCCAAGATTTGATCGCCTTTGAGACGGAGATTGCGGATTTGTTCAACGCCGCAAAAATCCGCGCGCCCATTCATCTTTATTATGGCAATGAAGAGAAGATGATCGAGCTTTTCCGCTCCGTGAAGCCGGAGGATTGGGTGTTTTGTTCATGGCGCAGTCATTATCAATGCCTGCTCAAAGGTGTGCCGCGCGAGGAGTTGAAGGCGGAAATTCTCGCCGGCCATTCCATTTCATTGTGTTTTCCGAAACAGCGCGTCGTTTCCTCGGCCATCGTCGGCGGCATCATTCCCATCGCGGTCGGCACGGCGATGGGGCTCAAGCGGCGCGGCGAAAAAGGCATGGTGCATTGCTTCGCCGGCGAGATGACGAGTGAGACGGGCATTTTCCACGAGAGCGTGAAATATTCCCACAACCACAAGCTGCCCATCCGTTTCATCGTCGAGGACAACGGCAAATCCGTCTGCACCGACACGCGCGAGGCGTGGGCGCAGCCGACGCTCACTTACGAGAACAACCGCCATCCGCTCGTCACTTTCTACAAGTATCAAACCAAATACCCGCACGCCGGCGCCGGCCAGCGCGTCCAATTTTAACTGTAATTTTGCATGAAGTATTTTGACGAACTTTGCCGCGCGATGGAATTCCTCGCGCGCGACCCGCGGACGATGTTTCTCGGCCAGGCCGTCGCCTGTCCCGGCACGGCGATGACAAACACGTTGAAAAACGTGGCGAAAGACAAGCTCCTCGAGCTGCCGGTGACGGAAGAATTGCAGATGGGCATGTCCACCGGCCTCGCGCTCACGGGCGTCGTGCCGGTGAGCATTTATCCGCGCTGGAACTTTCTGCTGTGCGCCGTCAACCAGGTTGTCAGCCACCTCGACAAGCTTTCCGCAATGTCCAACGACGGCTACCAGCCGAAGGTGATCATCCGCACCGGCATCGGTTCGGAGCGCCCGCTGCACCCGCAATTCCAGCACGTCGGGGATTTCACGGACGCGTTCCGGCTGATGTGCAGAAACATCGAGGTCCTCCGGCTCGACGAGCCGGAGATGATTTTCCCGGCCTACCAAAAAGCGCTGGAACGCACCGATGGCAAGAGCACAATCATTGTTGAATATGGCGACTACTACAGCGAAAAATGAACCGGTGACGGCCGCGAACCTGCGCGACTGGCCGCTGATGCAGAACAACATTCCGCGCGAAGACCTCGACGCGCTGATAGAATTTCTCAAGCAGGAAGATCCGATTCTCACCCAATCGAAAAACGTCATCGCATTCGAGCAGGAATGGTCCGGGTGGGTTGGCGTGAAACACAGCGTTTTCGTGAACTCCGGCTCCTCTGCAAACCAGATCACGATGGCCGCGCTCAAGGAACGCTTTGGCGCCGGTGAAGTCATCGTGCCGACGCTGACGTGGGTTTCGGACATCGCCTCGGTTTTGCAGGCGGGCTTCGACCCGGTGTTTGTGGACATCAATCCGCGCACGCTGGGCATGGACACGCGGCAGGTGATCGCGGAACTGAACAGCAGCACGCGCGCAGTTTTCCTCACCCACATTCTCGGCTACAACGCCCTTGATGACATGCTGATTGCAGAATGTCAGAAGCGCAACATTCCCATCATCGAGGACGTCTGCGAATCGCATGGCGCGACGTTCAAGGGCAAGCGCCTCGGCAGCTTCGGTTTTGCGTCAAACTTTTCATTCTACTACGCGCACCACATGAGCACCATCGAAGGCGGCATGGTGTGCACGAATGACATTGAATTTTACGAAATGCTCCGTTTGTTCCGTTCGCACGGCATGGTGCGCGAAAGCAAGGACGAGGCTTTGAAGGCGCGTTACCAATCCGAGTTTCCGGATTTGAATCCCGATTTCATTTTCGCGTTTCCTGCCTACAACGTGCGCAGCACGGAAATCAACGCCGTCCTTGGACGCACCCAGTTGAAACGCCTTGATGCCAACAATGCGAAACGGGTGCGTAATCTAAACTGTTTTCTCGATGGCCTCGACCCGAAGAAATTTTTCACCGATTTCGAGCGTGAAGGGAGTTGCAACTATGCCTTCACCTTGGTTTTGCGTGAACCGGATCAGGCGCTGTGGGATCGCATCGAAAAGACTTTGCGCGAGCGGAAGATTGAATTCCGGCGTGGCACCTCCGGCGGCGGCAACCAGCTCCGCCAGCCGTTCTTACGACGGCTGTTCGGCGAAGAGTTCGAAAAATATCCCGCCGTCAACCATGTCCATTTTTTTGGCGCCTACATCGGTAACTATCCCGACTTGGAAACCGACCGCATCGAGGCGCTCTGCGAACTGCTGAATGCAATTTAAAATTATGAACCGCCCACTGGACGTCCTTTTTGTCAACGCGGATTCGTCGGCCCAGGCCTATCAGGATTTAAGCAAGGACTTTTCGGCCATTGAGCCGCCGACTTGGGCGCTGCTGCTGGCCCAAGCCTGCCGCGCGAAGAGTTTTGGCGTGGCGATTCTTGATTGTGGCGCAGAACGGCTTTCAGAGGAGCAAGCGGTGAAGCGCATTGAAGCAATGCCCGCGCGGCTCGTGTGCTTCGTCGTTTACGGACAGAATCCCAATTCCGGCACGACGAACATGATCGGAGCGACTTCACTGGCCCGCAAATTGAAGGTTGCGTATTTGAGCACGAAGACTTGCTTCGTCGGCTCGCACACCAGCGCACTGCCGATGGAGGTGATTTCGCTGCCGGAAGTGGATTTCATTCTGCTGAACGAGGGGGTTTATGCGCTGCAAAATTTGCTGCGGACGGATCTGGTGTCCAGCCTCGATAAAGTCAAGGGTATCGGCTACAAGCAAAACGGGGTGCCTATTTTGAACCCGCCGGAAATGGTCGTGCCGAATGAACGGATGGACGTAGATCTGCCGGGCTACGCCTGGGATTTGCTGCCTTACAAAACCAAGCCGCTCGACCTGTATCGTGCGCATTTCTGGCACGCGGAGTTCAGCCACGACCTGCGCACGCCGTTCGCGGCGATCTACACCTCGCTCGGCTGCAAGTTCAAGTGCGACTTCTGCATGATCAACATCGTCAACCGCACGGACAACGCGGAGGGCGTCGTCTCGGCGAATTCGCCGAACATGCGCTTCTGGTCGCCGCAGTTCATGGTGAAAGAATTTGAGAAGCTCGCCGCGTTGGGCGCAAAAACCATCCGCATCTCGGACGAGATGTTTTTCCTGAACAAGAATTATTACGAGCCATTACTCGACGGCCTGATTGAGCGCCAGCTTGATCTGCGGATGTGGACCTATTCCCGCGTGGACACGGTGCGGCCGCAGCATTTGGAAAAATTCCGTCAGGCCGGCATCAACTGGCTCGCGCTCGGCGTCGAGGCCGGCAACCAAACCGTGCGCCGGGAGGTTTCCAAGGGCAGTTTTCAGGACGTGAACATCCGCGAAGTGATCAAGACCGTGCGCAACTCTGGACTTTATGTCATTTCCAATTATATCTTCGGCTTTCCCGAGGACACGCACGAGACGATGCAGCAGACGCTCGACCTCGCGCTGGAACTGAACACGGAAATGGCGAACATGTATCCGTGCCAGGCGCTGCCGGGTAGTCCGCTTTACTACACGGCCAAGGCGAACGGCTGGAAACTGCCCGCCTCGCCAAGCGGTTACGGATTCCTTTCCTACGACAGCGAACCGCTGCCGACAAAACATCTTTCCGCCGCGCAGGTGCTGAAATTCCGCGATGAGGCATGGCGGAAGTATTTCACCAATCCAGCCTATCTACAGTTGGTGGAAACAACCTTTGGCCCGCAGCAGCGTAAAAACGTCGAGGCGATGGCAATCATCAAACTCAAACGCAAACTGCTTGGCGACTAGTTCTCACCGCAACCATGAAAGTCCTCATCACCGGCGGCACGGGTTTTGTCGGCAGGCACCTCCAGCAGGAATTATCCGCCCGTGGCATCGCCCATTTCGCCTTTGGCGGTCGCCAGTTTGATTTGACGCGCTGGGATGATGCGGCGACGGTTTTTTCCGCGCACCGTGACGCCACGCTCATCATCCACCTCGCCAGTTATCAGGCGGCGGGGGAATTCCCCGCAAAGCACACGGGAGAGCAGTTCTACCGCAACAATCTCATCCACAACCATACGCTCGAAGCGTGGCGGCAGTTCATACCGCAGGCAAAATTCATTGCGCTCGGCGCATCGTGTGCGTATCCCAGTTCGGCGCAGGCGATGACCGAGGACAGGATTTTCGACGGTGCGATTCACGGCAGCGTCTATTCTTACGGCGCGACCAAGCGGATGCTTTATACCGGCATCCTCGCCTTTAACGACCAATACAAACTCAACGGCAATTATCTCATCCCGCCCGCGATGTATGGCGAGGACGACGACTTCAACGAAGCGACGGCGCATGTTCCTTCCGCGCTCATCGGTCGCTTTGTGCGCGCGGTAAAAATGAACCTGCCGGAAGTGGAAATTTGGGGTGACGGCACGCAGGTCCGCGATCTGGCGGACGTGAAAGATTTTATCGCCAGCCTGTTGGGACTAGCCCCCAAGCTGGAGCGTGACATTGTGAACCTCGCGCCTGGCCGGGGCAAAACCATTCGCGAACTGGCGCTGACCGTTTGTGAAGCGGCGGGCTATCAGGGCAAGGTGGTTTTCAATGCCGGCCGCTACACTGGCGCGAAGGAAAAATTTGTGGACGCCACCAAGTTGCGCGAAAAATACGGCGTTGTGATGAATCATGAACTCGCCCCCGGCATCCGCCGCACGGTGGCGTGGTATGCGAAGAATTACGAGGCCGTGAAAGACCGGCGCAAATTCGCCTGATTCGACTGGCCGTCCGGGCGGCCGCAAGTAACATCACTATGAATCATGGCAGGCAATCTTGAATATATGAATGACCGGCACTTGGACGTGTTTTTTGTTAATGCGGAATTCGCCGCCAAGGGGTATCAGGAATTGAGCAAAGACAATTCTGCCGTCGAGCCGACTACATGGTCGTTGCTGCTAGCACAAAGTTGCCGCGCGAAGGGTGTGGTCAGCATTTGCTTACAACGAAAGCTGGTGGGCGATTTAGCCGATTGTTATGGTATTAGGAAAGTTTTATGTTGCAAAAAGTAAATTTTAATCAAGCACTCTGGATTTGCGGTGCCCGGCGAATACAGGAGGTTTTTTATCCCCGGTTGGAGGTTGCCGCATTACGTGAACGTGGGGCGCAGGTTTTTCTTCTTGATGAGGAAAAGGGTGACGAAGGTTTAAATGAATTGCGCCGGATACTCCACAAAAGCGACATTCATTTGGTTTTAATGTGGTTACGTCCCCGGGAGGCGATGTTGTTGTATCCGCTACTGCGGGAGCGCAAAAATTATTCCATTGTCATGGATGATTGGTGGATTTATCCGGATTGCCTGACCCGCAATGCCGATTATCTTATCAACCGGATGTATAATGGTGTCGCGGTTCGGTTGGGAGTGTCTGAGTTGGTAACAATGTCGCCGCCTTTGTTCTTCTGGCCAGTTGGAAAAATTGGTGGGTATGGGTTGCAGGCCGCACTATTGCGGCTGCCAACCTTGTTGGTTTGGCCTTTTATTGATGCGTGGAAGCGATTTCTAAGGCAAAGAGTCAAAATTGATCCAAGACGGTTGCTATATCTTCCTTTTTCGGTTTCGCCCGAATCATTGCCACTCAAAGGGGAAGAAATTAAATATGATTTTACACTGACCGGTGGCGTCACCGGGGTCTGGTTGATGCGGGATGCTTACGCTTCCTTTAAACACACCTTTGCCAATCTTTACTATGACCGCCAGCGGCTGATGGATTTGATGATCCAACACGAGGGCAAACCGTTTCACATTTATGACTGGCGGGGACGGGGTGGTGTCAGCATACCTCCGAATTTTCAATCGTGGGATGATTACTGCCGGGTTACCCGCGAGAGTCGTTATGTGGTCGCTACCGGGGGATTTCACAATGCCGGGTTGCCAAAACACCTTGAATACACCTGTCTTGGCACACCCATGATTGGGCGCACCACCGTTTTTGAATATCCTTGGTTGGACGATTGCTTGATTGACGTGGATGTCATGAATCTCACTTCCGCGCAGATTAAACCCATTTTGAAAGAGGCCATGGAGCGGTATCCAGTCATGCGGCAAAATTGCCTGAAATGGCGTGAGCAAATATTCCGCCTCTACAACATCCACACTTTGTTTGATATGTTACAGGCGCAGGCTAATGGACAGCCCATACCATCGGACTACTTGAGGAAAGGGGTCAAAACACCGCATCATATCAAGGCTTGAATGATTCTTGACGAGAGCGTGCTGGCCGGAGAACTTGTTCCTGTAATTGTGGATTTGCTTTTTGAGGTGATAATGATTTATTCTAGCGCTGTGATAAAGGTAATCAAACTAACAAATTATATAGCAGAATAATCATAAAAGATGCAGCCATGAGAATTTCTCTTCTTTATCCTCGCTGGACTGATGAATACAAGGGAAGGGCTTCGCACTTCGCAAAGAGGGCTGCTACTTATCCTCCTCTTAATCTGGCATATATAGCAGCAATAGCAGAACAGCATGGGCACGAAGTTAGGATAATAGATGCAGAAGCAGAGAATAAGTCAGACAGGGAAGTGATTGAAGAAACTGCTTCATTCAAACCAGATATAATCGGATTAACATCTACAACCCCTTTTTTTCACACGGTGGAAAGATTGGCAGAAGGGCTTGAGGCGAAATTACCAAACATACCCAAAGTGATTGGAGGACAGCACATAACCGTTCTAAAAGAAAAAGCTTTCTCGCGTCATTATAAATACGGATTCATAGGAGAGGCGGATAATTCATGGCCCGAATTCTTGGAGTGCTTCTCTCGTGGGAAGAGCATTTCTTCTGTCCAAGGTCTTCTCTATCGCGATGGCGATGAGGTTAGATTTACAGGGAAACCACCGCCAGTCACGGATGTGGACGGCATTCCTTTTCCCTCGAGGCATTTGCTTCCGATGAACAAATATTTCATTGGGACAATGAAAGGCAGGAAAAACTTCTCTCCAATCATGACGATCAGGGGCTGCCCATTCAAATGTATTTTTTGCAGCACGCAAGTTTTCGGAAAGAGCTTAAGAAAAAGATCCCCCCAAAAAGTAGTGGAAGAAATCAAATCCGTGATAGACACTTACGGAATAACCCACTTCATTTTTTTAGATGACACGCTGACTCTAGACAGGAAGCATTTTAATGAAATATGCGACCTGATATTAGAAAATAAATTAAATATAACTTTTGAAGGAAGCACGCGGGCGAACCTTGTGGACGAGTCTCTCGTTGCCAAAATGGCCAAAGCTGGGATGATAAGAATTTCGTTTGGGCTCGAATCTGTAAACGAAGGGATTAGAAAAATAATGAGGAAAGAAGTTCCATTGGAAAGCTATTCCGAAGCAAACAGACTAACGAACAAATATGGAATAGAAACTCTAAATTCTTGCATGATTGGACTTCCTGGGGAAACAAGGGAAACCATAAAGGAAACGCTGAAATATCTGAGAAAATCCAGAGAGATTAAGCAGGCCAACATAAGCATTGCGGTTCCATATCCTGGCACAGAACTTTATGAAATGGCAATTGGGGGCCAGCATGGCTTAAAATTGCTTGACGATGATTTTTCCCACTATAGGCGCTATGATGCGGCAGTTATGCAAGTCGGAGATCTTTCGCCGCAAGATCTGATGGAATTGCAAAACGATGCTTTTGTCAGCATTTATTCCGCACCTTGGAGATGGGTTCCGATGATAAGGAAGTCAGGAATAAGGGGGGCGGCGCTAACTTTTGGGAGAGTGTTTAAAACCTTTTCGAAAAAGTTTTACGCTGATACAAATGCATAAGCAACAGTTCAGGCAGTGCAACCATAATGGCAATAGGGCTTCTTTGGTTGAGCGGGTGTGAACCTGCCAAAACACTCGTCCGGGGAGGGAGCCTGATCAGCTTTACAACTCAAAATGCTTTTGGGCGACGGGAACACGGCGGCCGACGCCAAACGCCTTGGTGGTCACCTTCAGTCCCGGCGCAGCTTGACGGCGTTTGTATTCATTTAAATTGATGAGCCGCACCACCCGCTTCACGGTGGCCTCGTCAAATCCCGCCGTCACGATTTCCGCCGGCGACCGGCTATTGACGACATACGCCTCCAAAATCGCGTCCAGCACATCGTAGGGCGGCAATGAATCCTGGTCGGTCTGGTTTGGGCGCAATTCCGCCGACGGCGGCTTTGAGATTGAAGCTGAAGGAATGATTTCACGCTCGCGGTTGACCCATTTTGAAAGGCGATAAACCATCGTCTTGGGCACGTCGCTGATGACCGCCAGCCCGCCGCACATGTCGCCGTAAAGCGTGCAGTAGCCGACGGCCAGTTCGCTTTTGTTGCCGGTCGTCAGCAGCAGCGAGCCGAATTTGTTAGACATCGCCATCAAAATGACGCCGCGCAGGCGCGCCTGGATGTTTTCCTCGGCGGTGTTTTCCTCGCGCTGGGCAAAAACATTTTTGAGCTGTTCCTTGGCCTTGAGGAACATCGGCTGGATGGGAATCACGTCGTATTGGATCCCAAGATTCTGCGCGAGAATTCGCGCGTCATCCAGGCTGCCGGGCGATGAAAATTCCGAAGGCAGGGAAACGCCGCGCACATTTTCGCGGCCGAGCGCGTCCACCGCGATCACCGCCGTCAGCGCTGAGTCAATGCCGCCGCTCAAGCCCAGCACGGCGGATTTGAAGCCGCATTTGTGCAGGTAATCCCGCGTGCCCAGCACCAGCGCCTGATAAACCGTTGCTTCGTCCGGGAATTCCGCCGGCTGCCGGGGCGCCGCGTGATCCAGATCAACGACGAAGAAATCTTCCGCAAACATTTTGCCCTCGGCCAAAAGTTGGCCGGCACGGTTGAATACCAGGCTGGCGCCGTCAAAAATCAACTCGTCATTGCCGCCGACGAGGTTGCAGTAAATCACCGGGCATTGGGATTTGGCCGCCAGGTTCGCGAGCATGTCGTGGCGCACCTGGTTTTTCCCGAGGTGCCAGGGCGACGCCGAAGCGTTAATGATCAGCTTTGCGCCGGCGGCGGTCAATTCGACGGCCGGATCGCGCCGGTAACGTCGTTTGTCCCAAAAATCCTCATTGTTCCAGACATCCTCACAAATGGTCAGGCCGATTTTTGTCCCGTTCAATCCCACCGGCGGATTTTCCGTGGCCGGTTCAAAATAGCGGTCTTCATCAAACACGTCGTAGGTCGGCAGCAGCGTCTTGGTCCGCGTGGCGACAACTTTTCCGTTTTGCAGCAGGGCGATGGCGTTGGTCGCGTTGCGGCCCGGCCGGCGCTCGTTGCGACCGACAAAGCCCATGACCAATGCGGTTTTCCCGGTCGCCCGGGTCAGGTGTTCCAAGGCTTCAAGATTCTTGGAAACAAACGCGGGGTTCAGCACCAAATCCCGCGGCGGATAACCGGTGAGCGCCAGTTCCGGCGCCACCACGAGGTCCGCGCCGGCGGCGACGCCGCGCTGGTAGGCGTCGAGGATATTTGCCGCGTTGCCGGAAATGTCGCCGACAGTGGTGTTGATTTGCGCCAAGGCTGCTTTCATGGTCGGCCAGCGTATGAACCGGGGTGATAAAATTCAAGCCTCACAGTTTTAAATGGAAACATGGACTTGTTTATTTCGGCTTCAAACCCTGTTTCACTTGCAGATCGGCGATGAGTTTTTTGTCTTTGCCGCGTTGGTGGTAGGTCAGCACGCCCCAAGCGTTGCCCAGCACGCTGGCTGGGCTGGCGAGCAGATGCCAGAGCCAGCGGAGATCGCCATCGCGGGCCAGGCCGCGTAGGGCATGCCAGAGCGGGCCGAAAAAGGTGACGCAGTAAACCGTCGCGAGCCACAGCGGCACCAGCGGTTTTTCCTTCATCCAGTTCACCGGCATCTCTTCCTGCACGCGGAGAAAATGCACGGTGGCGCGGCGCCGTTTCTGCACAAATTTCCAAGGCGTCTGGATGTAATAATGATGCACGCCGCGCCCGTGAATCCGCAGCCATTCGCACTTTCCCTGCTTCATCAAAAACATGGCCACATGGGTGTCCTGAAATTTTTCATCCGCCTGGACGGACTGTAAATCCGTCCGGCGATAGACAAATCCATTGGCACCGAGCGGATAGGAATAAGTCCCGTCCGGCAAAGTCCACCGCTCCACCTCGCCGGCGCGCGCGACCAGTCTGGGATTGGTGCTCATCAGCCAGGCGATCGGGTCGCTGATGTGCAGCAAGGCGGTAAGGTAGGCGCAGAATGAACTCATTTTCGGCGACGGCAGATAGTAACTTTCGACGCCGAGCGCCTGCGGATTGGCGGCGAGCGCCTTCACTGCGAGTTCGATGTAATCAGGATGGGTGATTTCGTTGTCCGCATCCACGAAGACGATGAATTCGCCCGTCGCGTGCTGGAGGGCAAGGCGTTTGCCTTCCTCCATGTTCTTGCCGTGGTCATCGAGAACCAAGGCTCCGTATTTTGCGGCGATTTCGCGGGTGCGGTCGGTGGATTGCGCATCGGCCAGCAGGATTTCCATTTTGTCGCGCGGATAGGTCTGGCCCGCGATGGCGGCGAGGCAGTTGTCCAAAATCGTTTCGGCATTCAGCGTCGGCATGATGAAGCTGATGCGCGGCAAGGTTTCCGGTTGGGACGGCATGAGATCAGTTTGGCCGAAACGACAGGCGAATTCAAATCAGCTTTGCGCGGGCGGATGATGCCGGCGCATCAGGACGATCCAGCCGGTAAACAATATTGCGAAGGCCGCGCCCGCCGCGACCGGCATGACCTGCAACATTGATGTGGCGTCTTTTCCGAATGCCAGCAGCGCGAGCCAGTAAGCTACGCCCAGCCCGCCGTAGAGCAGGGAGATGTTGAGCCAGCGGCTGGCCAGTGACCAGATGGCAAACGCTTGCAACAGACCGACAAAAATCATGGTGACGGCCAGCCGTCCCATCATGGCCACGGCTTCCGGTGTGTTGCGATGCAGCAGTTGCAGAAAGAAGCCACGCAGGAGATAAAGACAGACGGCCCCGAAAACCAGGCCGGCAGCGTAGAGAACGAGCAGTTTCAATTGTTCCCCCAGCGCCTCTTCGTGGTGATGTTCCCGGCGGGAACGATGAGTGAACAAAACCGCCAGCAGCGGTCCGACAGCGGCGGGCAGCGCCACGGCAAGTTTCTCGGCGGCGGAATAGGCATCGCGCCCCGTTTCAGAAAAATAGCGCTGGGCCACGAGCGTGTCGCCCTGGCTGAAAAAAATGGAACCCACGGCGCACGCCGCGCTGACGATGAGGAAGCGGACAAATTCCGAGGTCCAAGGTGAAACGACGGCTTTCGTTTCGCGAGGAAAATCATTGTGCCAGAACAGCAGGATCAGGTTGGGCAGCAGCATGACGACCGAGGCGAGCACCGCCCATTCTGCCACCGGCCAGATTAGTGTTGCTGGCCAGGCGAACAGCAGGCGTGCCATCGCCGCCAGCAGACCGATCAGGGCAAGGCGTTTAAACCAGCCCAGTCCCTGACACAAGGCCGTGAGATAGCAGCACCAGAGGTTGCCCAAAACACAGGCCAGCGCGACCAGCGTCAGTGCTGTCCGGGGAATGTGGAAGAAATCGCCCAGCGGCTTGACCAGAATAATGGCCCCGACCGATCCGGCGAGGGTGATGTGAAAAAGAAAGCGGCGGCAGCCGGCCAGCAGTCCGTTGAGCCGCGCATCGTCGCCGCTGAAATGAAAGCGCGCGACATAATGGGTGACCGCCTGGGTGGCGATGGTCAGCGGCAGGCCCAAAAAGCCGATGAAGGTGATGGTGTTGTTCATCAACCCGAATTCGCCCGGTGCCTGGCTCAATTGCCGGCTGATGACCATCTGGAAAAGGTAAAAAACCAGATTGGTTACGGAACTGATGACCGTAAAAAGAATGCCGCTTTGAAGCAGTCCGTCCATCCGCGAATTTTTTATCATGCGGACTGCCTTTCCTGTGGAGCGATAAAACTGGGCCGGTGCATCGTGTCTGGTTAGTTGGACTGCAAACCAACATTCCACGGGAGCCGGCTGATGAACGCAAGTTCATTTTGGCGGCGTGGGTGGATTTTCTCGCCAACCGTCCGGCGGCCCGCTACATTTTTAACTTTCCGAATGGACAAAATATTCATCACCGGTGCCGCCGGCTTCATCGGCAGCACGCTCGTTGACCGTCTGCTGGCCACCGGCAAAACCGTCGTCGGCTGGGACAATTTCTCCACCGGCCAGCGGAGATTTCTCGACGGCGCGCTCAAAAATTTAAACTTCAAGCTCGTCGAAGGCGACAATTTGGATCTGCCGGCGCTGACCAGGGCGATGGCCGGCTGTGACACCGCTTTTCATCTCGCCGCCAACGCCGACGTCCGCTTTGGCCTCGAACATCCGTCGAAGGATTTGCAGCAAAACACCGTCGCCACGTTCCACGTCCTCGAAGCGATGCGCGCCAACGGCGTCAAGCGCATCGCGTTCAGCTCCACTGGCAGCGTTTATGGCGAGGCGGCGGTGATTCCCACGCCCGAAGACGCGCCGTTCCCGATCCAAACCTCGCTTTACGCCGCGTCAAAAGTGGCCGGCGAGGGCATGATTGCCGCGTATTGCGAAGGCTACAAATTTGAGGGCTACATTTTCCGCTTCGTTTCCATTCTGGGCGAACGCTACACGCACGGCCACGTTTTCGATTTCTATAAACAGCTTTGCGAGCATCCCGACCGTCTGAAGGTGCTTGGTGACGGCTCGCAGCGGAAAAGCTATCTTTACATTCAAGATTGCGTCAACGCGATGCTGCACGTCATCAATCTTGGCACCGCGAAAAAGGCCCGGCATGGCGTCGAGATTTACAACCTCGGCACCGATGAATATGTTCAAGTCAACAATTCCATCGGCTACCTCTGCGGCGCGCTTGGCCTGAAGCCGAAACTGGAATACACCGGCGGCGCGCGCGGCTGGGTCGGCGACAATCCGTTCATCTTCCTCGACACCAAAAAAATCCAAGGCACGGGGTGGAAAACCACTTTGACCATCGAGCAGGGCATCGTCCGCACGCTCCAATGGCTCCAGCAGAACCAGTGGGTTTATGAGACCAGAAAATAAAAGCGAAAAGCGGAAAGCGGAAAGCGGAAAATTCCCGGAGCGCACCATTGGCGGCGCGGCGGCTTCTTTTCCCGCCGCCATTTTTTTGCATTGCCGCCAATTGCCAACGGGCGGCTGCTGTTTCCGCTTTCCGCTTTCCGCTTTCCGCCTTTGCTTATGAACGTCACCGTCCTCGGCCTCTGGCATCTCGGCAGCGTCACGGCGGCGTGCGGCGCGAAGCATTTCAAGGTCGTTGGCCTCGACTTTGACGCGGCGAACATCACAAAATTAAATTCCGGACAGGCCCCGCTGCTCGAACCCGGCTTGAACGAACTCATCACCGCCGGTCTCGCAGCCCAAAAACTTTCGTTCACCACCAATCCGAAAATTGCCTGCGCCGATGCCGACATTCTCTGGCTTACCTACGACACGCCGGTCAACGACAATGACGAATCGGACGCGGAATTTGTCCTCGGCAATTTGCGCCGCGCCTTGCCGTCACTGCCGGGTGGCGCGCTGGTTTTGATTTCCGCCCAACTGCCCGTCGGCACCTGCGCCGGGCTGGAAAGGGAGTTTCCGCAGTTTCACTTCGCCTGCTCGCCGGAAAATCTGCGGCTGGGCAAGGCGATTGACGCTTTTGAAAAAGCCGAACGCGCCATCATCGGCATCCGCAGCGATGCCAAGAAACCTCTGCTGGAACAGCTTTTCAAACCCTTCGCCGCGCAGACGATTTTCATGCGCACCGAATCGGCGGAGATGGTCAAGCACGCGCTGAATTCCTTTCTCGCGCTGTCCATCACCTTCATCAACGAGGTCGCGCGCCTCTGCGAGCACACCGGCGCGGACGCCAGGGAGGTTTCCATCGGACTCAAGAGCGAAGCGCGCATCGGGCCGAAAGCGTATCTTGGGCCGGGCGGCCCGTTCGCCGGCGGCACGCTGGCGCGCGATGTCGTGACGCTGACGAAGCTGGCCGAGGCGAACGGCGAAAAAATATCCGTCATCCCCGCGATCAAGCAGAGCAACGACCTGCATCGCGACTGGGCGTTCCGCCGGTTGAAATCGCGGCTCGGCGAGCTGCGCGGCAAAAAAATCGCCGTGCTGGGCCTGACTTACACGACGAACACCGACACGCTCCGCCGCAGTGCCGCCGTGGAATTATGCCGGCAGCTTTTGGCCGCCGGCGCGAAGGTCTCGGCATTCGATCCGGCGGTCGGAAACTTGCCGTCAGAACTGGGCCCCGTCGCGCTTGCCGCCGACGTTGCTCAGGCGCTGGCCGGCGCGGAAGCCGTCGCCGTCTGCACCGAGTGGCCGCAGTTCCGGCAGGCGGACTGGGCCAAAATCGTTCCGCAGATGCGCCAGCCGGTCTTTGTTGATGCCAATCGTTTTTTGGAAAAGGAATTGAAAAACCTCCCCGCCGTCGAGCATCTTTCCGTCGGTCGCGCCTGACATGAAACTTAAAAACCTCAACGCGCTTATCACCGGCGGCAGCCAGGGACTTGGCAAAACCATTGCCGGGCATTTCCTGCGCGAAGGCGCGAACGTCGTTCTCTGCGCCCGCAGCGAAAAGGATTTGTTTGCCACGCGAGACCAACTTGCCAAGAAATTCCCCGCGCAAAAAGTCTCCGCCAAGACCTGCGACGTTTCCAACGAGGCGCAGGTGAACGCGCTGGTCGCCTTCGCGCGGCGCGAACTCGGTTCGCTCGACGCGCTCGTCCTGAACGCCGGCATTTACGGCCCGATGGGGCCGACGGAATCCGTATCGCTCGCTGAATGGCGGCGGGCGATGGACATCAATCTGTTTGGCGTCTTGCTGCCGGCCCGCGCGGTGATTCCGCATTTCAAGCAGGCCGGTCGCGGAAAAATCGTGGTTTTGAGCGGCGGCGGCGCGACGAATCCGCTGCCGAACATCAGCGCCTACGCCGCGTCGAAAGCGGCGGTTGTCCGGCTCGGAGAAACTTTGGCCGAGGAATTGAAGCCGTTTCATGTGGATGTGAACATGATCGCGCCCGGCGCGCTGGCGACGCGGCTGGTGGATGAAGTGCTGGCCGCCGGCCCGGAAAAGGTCGGCGCGACGTTTTTTGAGAAGAACAAAGGCTGGAAGGAAAAAGGCGCGGTCCCGCTGGAACTCGGCGCGAACCTCGCGGTTTATCTCGCCAGCGCGGAAAGCGACGGCATCACCGGCAAGCTCATCAGCGCGCAGTGGGACCCGTGGCAGGATTTGCAGGCGCACCGCGACGAACTGGCGAAGTCGGACATCTATTGCCTGCGCCGCATCGTGCCGGAAGACCGCGGCAGGAAATTTTGAGCATGAACTACGCTATCATTGGCTGCGGATTGATCGGAAAGAAGCGCGTGTCCGGCATGCCCGCCGGCGCCAGGCTCGTCGTCGCGTGCGACACCAATCTGGCGCGCGCCGAGGAATTGGTGAAGCTGGCCAGGGCCGGCCGCGCCTGCGCGGATTTCAACGACGCCGTTTCCGATCCGCAAGTGGAAGTCGTTTTCATCGCCACGCTCAATGCCACCCTGCAGCCCATCGCGCTGGCGGCGGTGAAACACGGCAAGCATGTCCTCGTCGAAAAGCCGGCGGCGATTTCCGTGCAGGAACTCGACGAGCTTGAAGCGGCGGCGGGGAAAACCGGCGCGCTTGTCCGCGTCGGCTACAATCACCGCTATCATCCGGCATGCCTGAAGGCGCTGGAAATTTTCCGCGGCGGCGCGCTGGGGCCGATGATGTTTGTGCGCGGCCGTTACGGCCAGGGCGGACGCGTCGGCTACGAAAAGGAATGGCGCGCCGATCCCAGGCTTTCCGGCGGCGGCGAACTGATGGACCAGGGCGTCCACCTGATTGACCTCGCGGGGATTTTCCTCGGCGAATTCACGACGGTGGAAGGCCACGCGGCGACGTATTTTTGGAAGATGCCGGTGGATGACAACGCGTTTTTGAGCCTGCGCAACGCCGCCGGCAACACCGCTTGGCTGCACGTCAGTTGCAGCGAATGGAAAAACCTGTTCAGCCTCGAAATCTACGGCCGCGACGCCAAGCTGCACTGGGAAGGACTCGGCGGCAGCTACGGCATCGAGCGGCTGACGTATTACAAAATGCTGCCGCAGATGGGGCCGCCGGAAACGATGGTTTACGAATTTCCGCGCGGCGACGAGTCGTGGAAAATCGAGATGGCGGAATTTTTTGATGATATAAAACTGAAACGCACGCCGGTGCCGGGATTGAAGGAAGCGAAGGCGGCTTTGGGCGTTGTGGAACAGATTTATCAAAGCGGAAAGCGGAAAGCGGAAAGCGGAAACTGAAACACCGCGCCGCATCACCCATGAAAACGGAACTGGAAGAGCGGACAAAAAGATTCGCCGTGCAAGTGGTCAAAACGGTCGCGTCTTTTCCCAAGTCTTCCGAAGGTCAGATCGTTGGCCGGCAGTTGTTGCGCGCCGGGACTTCCATCGGCGCCAATTACCGCGAAGCGAACCGTGCTGAATCCAAGAATGATTTTATCCACAAGATCGCCATCGCGGAAAAGGAAGCCTCCGAGACAAGCTATTGGCTGGAAATTTGCCGCGACACAAAGCTGGGAGCAGAAAAACAAATTGCCGGACTGTTGAACGAAGCTGGCCAGTTGCTCGCGATTTTGATAACCATTGGCCGCAAGGCAAAGAAAAACTTATGAAAATTGAAAACAACGGCAGCAACGGAAGTTTCCGCTTTCCGCTTTCCGCTTTCCGCTTTTGCTTATGATTATTGCAAGATCTCCATTGCGTATTTCCCTCGGCGGCGGCGGCACGGATTTACCGTCGTATTACGAGAAATTCGGCGGCTTCCTCATCGCGGCGGCGATTGACCGCTATGTTTACCTCACGCTGCACGAGACCTTCGTGCCGGATTTGATCGTGAAGTATTCGGAACTGGAGCGCGTGCCGGACGCCTCCCAGTTAAAACACCCGATCATCCGCGAAGCGTTCGCGCTGGTGGGCGTTGGCGGGCAATCGCTGGAATTGACCTCGATGGCGGACATTCCGTCCGGCACGGGGCTCGGCTCGTCCGGCAGCTTCACCACTGCGCTGCTCAAGGCGCTGCATGCGCACAAGAAAAACCTCGTCCATCCGGCCGAACTTGCGGAACAGGCCTGCGACATCGAGCTGAACCGGCTGAAGGAACCGATCGGCAAACAAGACCAATACATCGCGGCTTATGGTGGTTTGACGTGTTTTAACTTTTTGCCAGGCGGAAAAGTCGAGGCGTGGCCGTTGAAAGTTTCCGACGAGACGCGCGACAATCTGGAGGACAATCTGCTGTTGTTTTTCACCGGTTATTCGCGCAGCGCCTCGGCGATTTTGAAGGAGCAGGACGCAAAATCCAAATCGGACGACAAGTCCATGATCGAGAATTTGCACTTCGTCAAAGATCTTGGCCAGCAAAGCAAGGTCGCGCTGGAATCCGGCAACCTGCACGAGTTTGCGCGGCTGATGGACGTGCACTGGCAGCGCAAGAAGCAGCGCAGCGGCGGCATGAGCAACCCCAAGATCAACGAGTGGTATGATCTCGCGCTGGCCAGCGGCGCGCTCGGCGGCAAGCTCATCGGCGCCGGCGGCGGCGGCTTCCTGATGTTTTACGCGGAGGACAAGGCGAAGCTGCGCCACGCCATGCGCCAGAGCGGTTTGAAAGAAGTGCGCTTCCGGTTCGATTTCGAAGGCACGAAACTTGTCATCGCGTGAATAATTAAATGGCTGAGGCGTCCACAGATTGGAAAATCGCTTGTCTGCGGACAATTCAGACAATGCCGCACGACTCGGCTTTCCAAAAAGACACAACACCGAAACAAGATTTGATTTGGATTCAAGATTTGGAACGAGACGGTTTCATCTCAGCCAAATTTCGAATGGGCTACTTTGAGGAAGGAGACACGTTTGCTGATTCAAGTATTCCAAATCTTATTTGGGATATTCATGTTCTTGAGAAAGGCAGGCAGTTAATAACTGACTTTGAGTCACACAGAACATTGAAGGGGTTTTGGAAAAAGCATTACCTAAAGATTGGAGGCTTGATTTTTTCAATTGTCATCGCATTGATTATCGCCTATTTGACGCACGCATTTTCAGTCTTTCATTGATAAAGAAAATTTCATGAGCCAT
>Ga0316217_10001682_pt1 | contig 28178 bp, 18 predicted proteins | sample 1anoAmetaG_FD_203633 | JGI IMG/M metagenome (GOLD analysis project Ga0316217, IMG submission 203633) | Freshwater microbial communities from Trout Bog Lake, Wisconsin, USA - 1anoA | ecosystem: Environmental > Aquatic > Freshwater > Lake > Hypolimnion/Profundal zone | place: USA: Wisconsin... | reverse complement strand
ATCTTGTATATTGGATAGGAATAAAAAATAACCGACCATTCACCCATCCAAACTATCCAGGATGCTCTAGATGTGCTCCAAAGTATAGACCGTCTGGCTCTTCTTCTTCAGCAGCTACTAGAGCTTGCTCAGCTTGAGGAACAGTTCGCTGCTGGTCTTCATCAGCCGCAGGGATCGGGAGATGGCTGAGATGTACTCCAGTGCCTTGAAGAAGGTGCAAATCTATTCGTCGTAAATCTCGGGCAGTCCAGATCTCACCATCTCTTAGTATATTATCGTCAGATGGTTTCTCCCCTTCTAATTGATAACCTGCAGCCTCTGCGTTAACTCGTCTGTCTGGCAACCCTTACCCGGAGGGAAGACAGTCACCAACTTCAGCTAGAAGTACGATCGGTAGTTTTACTGGTACTTGGAGGTGATCTCCTTCAAAAACCGGAACTCGAAGGTCCTCTTGAACTGCTCCACCTCTTTTAACCCAAAACAGCTCTTGCCTGCTTTGACATCTTCGAGGGTAGTGGAGATGAAGGTGGCCAGCATGGGCTAGAAGTGGTGGTCGAGGTTCAAACAGTTGATGTGGATATTGTCTGTATCGCTCTAGAGAGTCTCAACCAATCTGAAAGCCAGCCGGGCCAGACTCAGCCTCAATTTCAGCTATTTACCCACTCTCTTATCACCACCTATCTAGTTGGATAGTTGGTTCCTAGCCAGCTTTCTGTCGATGAGCGTCTGTCCGTTCTGGTATACCTCGAAGGTAGTGGTTAGTCTTTGGTTGAGCGATGATTTTGGAAAGGGTTTGGACTTGAGTTCTTTGGTTTTGGTGGATCTCACAAATTATTTGGGAAGGAAGCTGGCATCGGGCTACGAGGTTTACTGCATCTCTGTGTAATTCCTTACTCGCAGCTTCTAGACCTACTTCTTTTGTGGCTTGGCCTCGCGGGTGTATCCCAGTCGACTCATCTCAAAGTCAGGGTCAATAAATTTCATAAGTTCAAGCCCAGCCCACCTTTTCAGAGGGTCCACCTCCAGACACCTCAGAACAACGTGTCTCCACTTCTACTCCACATGGCTAGGTATCAGCCCACCAAAGTTGCAGGTGTATACTATGCTGTGGAGTTACTACTCCTGGCGATGTGCCCAGGGGAGGTCGCCGATCAGCATCTCAAGCAGGACGATGCCCAGAGACCAGATATCCGCCTTGGCACTGTATCTGTTCTATTTCAGGATCTCAGGCGCCATGTAAAGAGGAGATCCTGCCTTGATTGCAATATCCGCTTACAACTTTTAATCGCTCACTGCGAACCCCAGGTCGCCCAATTTGGCACACCCATCCAAACTCATGAAAATGTTGGCTGGCTTTATGTCTCGGTGGACCAACCCTCTTTCCCTCATCTCTAAGTATCCGAACAAAACCTCGGTAAATACCTTTGTCGCGAAGGCGAATTCAAGCGGAGTTTTTTGGGTACCGTCTTTCGCCATAATGGAGTATAGGCTTTGGCGGCAGAGTTCAGTTACTATGGCCACTTGAGTCTTGGTTTCAATTATCTAATGAAGCTGTATGACATGTTTGGATGTTGTGAGTTTCCTCAAACTTTGGATCTCATTGGTCAGAAAACGCCTCTAAAGAGTGGTTAAAGTTTGTAAATTGATTATCTTGAAAGCGACCTCCCTGCCTAAATCGACAACCTGATACCTGTCTTAAGGCTGACCCCTCTATAAACCTTGCTGTTGGCCCCCACCCCCATCAGGTCATCCCGCTGGGCCTGGTACTCTCCCAAGACGATGGTGCCGGAGAGATGGGAGTGGGGTGGAGTGGGTTGTTTCTTGAGACTGTGGGAGGTGACCCTGAATCTGGGTTACTTGATGGCTTTGGAGGAATAGGTGCGCATGGTTTTGTTCATGATGGTATATATAGTTGTAAAATTATTAGTAGTAATCGGATGGCAGGTTTAATAATATTAACAGCAAATTATGGCAATACACTCTGGATTGAAGTATGGAGGTTGTAAGTTGTCTGAATGTTGTGGTTTGCCAAATCGCCTTGTTTTTATGAGGCAGGGCTAGATTTTAATATTGTTTATAGCAATATCTGGGGCTGGCAAAGTAGGATTATGTCCCCGAGCTATGTCTGAGTTATGGCCAGCTCTTTTGAACATGCACCCAATCCTTGAACATTCCCCCAATCCTTCAGCATTCAGCGAGGGCAATCGTGCCGCAATAGCTATTGCATATGGTGGATAGTAATTTGGCTCGCTCTCGAGCCAATCGGTATAACCCGTCGGCCTTCTTTCAGCCTCGCCGTAATGACTCGACCCATTCCAATCGTCATAAGTGATGACTTCTCTTGATTTGATGCTGTGTTAGCTAAGCTATCATCTAAAATTAAGATAGTTTAATTGTATGGCTAATTGGTTGTCTGGCAGCCGAAGTAACAACTCAGATGCAAATAATATAGTTCGCGGCTAGCCTAAAAGTTTGCCGCGCAGTTCACAACCAAATATAAATCGATAAGCAAGAGCGTAATATGATGGCAATTCAAATTGAAATTAATGTTGGGCCTCCATAATTTAAATATATCTTGAGATGACCGCCACCACCCGCGAGGAACACCTCTACATGGCCAAAGTCACAGAGCAGACTGAAAGGTTCGAGGACATGCTCGAGGCCATGAACAAAGCCATTGCCGCAGACGCCAACCTCAATGTTGAAGAGAGGAACCTTCTATCAGTTGCCTACAAGAACTCCATCGGCTCACGCAGGACCGCCTGGAGGGCACTTTCCTCCATCGAGAAGAAGGAGGAGCAGAAGGGCTCCAAGAACATTGCGCTCCTCAGAGCCTACAAGGCCAAAGTTGAGGCAGAGCTCAACAAATTCTGCAATGAGATCCTCAACCTCATCGACAGTCAGCTCATCCCCAAGGCTCCAGGGGCTGAGGCTCTAGTCTTCTACCACAAGATGAAGGGAGACTACCACCGATACATCACTGAATACACTTCAGGTGCTGAGAGGGACAAACACGGCAACGCTGCCCAGGAGGCCTACAAGGCAGCCACTGAGAAGGCTGAGAAGGACCTCAAAACCACCCATCCCAGCAGATTGGGGTTGGCCCTCAACTACTCTGTCTTCTTCTACGAAGTCAGAAACGATCCCTCCAAAGCCTGCCAGCTGGCCAAGCAAGCCTTCGATGACGCGATTGCTGACATCGACCAAATTGAGGAAGACCAATACAAGGACGCCACAACCATCATGCAGCTGATCAGAGACAACCTGACCCTCTGGACCTCTGAGCTGGAGGAAGACGGAGCCGACAAATGAATGATTGAGGCATATATATACAAAAGTATTCAATATAAGTAAGATAGCCAAGTTCGCCTAGTTGGCCTATCCAATTGGAAGACAACCTTAGTTTTTCAACTTTTGATAATTTCACATTGGTTTTCCAAACATATAAAAATCATTAATATTAGTTAAAGTTAGATCGAGCCAGCCAACCATGCTACCCACATTCTTTCAACGTCATCCTTTGGGTCTTCTCCTTCAGAAGCCTACCCACGAAATCTCTTGCCTCGGCACTGTAACTCTGCCAAGCCTTGTGCTCGAATTTGACCTCGCCTTTAATAATGTTTTTAATCGTTTCAGAGCAGTACTAAGCTTCAAAGGGAGTGTGGCCGGTGACTAGCTTGAAAATGGTGACCCCCAGACACCAAACATCAACCCTCTAATCATAGCCTCCGCCCAAATAGATCTCAGGCGCCAAATAGCAATTACTGCCAATAATGGTAAGCATTTCCCTTTTCTAGCCCATCCTCACAGTCTTCTTTGATATCCCGAAGTCAATCATCTTGACCTACTTGGTGAGAGGGTCGTAAAGGATGTTTTCCGGCTTGATGTCTCTGTGGCAGATGCTATTTTAGTGGAGGTATTGGATTACTGTAACCAGCTGCTTTACGATGATCTGCAGCTCCTCCTCGTTTTGTATTCTGTAGGCTGAGAGATTGGGGAAGGGGCAGTATTCCATGACAGTGAAACTTGTTCGCTGGTGACTGTCATAATAAAAAGCCTTATATAGCGAAATCTGCGGATGTTTCAAGGCCTGGATATTAAGAAAATTCTCCTTAGCCTCCTAAATTTGCTACTCCTAAAGCTTTGCCTTTTTGACGGCATAGATCCTTTGGCTGAACCGGTCCTGACATTTGTAGACACAGGCGTTGCAACCCTCTCCGAGCTTTTCCAAGATTTGGTACTTTTCATTAAAAATTTCGAAAACGCCCATTTCTGCCTCTTCGGATTCCGAAGCCTAGGTTTCGGACTGGTTTGAGCCGGATTCCCTCCTCTAGATCTGGCAAGACTTGGTCTTTTGTTGAAGGTGGCGTTAGAACCTGTTTTAAGCTTTAGAACTCAGCTTCCTCAGAGGCATTTCCTTCAAACTTTCCCGGATCGAACTCAAACGGGAATTCCGCTTGGTGACGAGTTGAGGACTCTATGAGTTTTGCATAACGTTGATTTTATTTAAATATAAGTTCCATCGATTAAAGCGTTGATTTATAGAACGATAACACTTATGATCAACATTTTTATGCTTCCATCGCCCCCAACCCGAGCATCTTTTTAATTTGGACCTGCCGATGACCTGTTTGCCCTTGGGTTTCAGATTTCCAGGCCGGAAACACTCCTGAAGAGGATCGGCACCAGTAGAAAAAATAAGTTGGGGATAAAAACATGCAGATGTCATGAAATCACTTTTTCGGCGGTTTCACCCCTCGGCTTTGCAGCCTATTAAGTGGAGATAAACGATAGCAAGTCTTGGGCGAAGGTAGCTAAGATCCTTAATGTGCTGTTTTTTTCAATTTCCGTTGATCTCTCGCCTTCTCAAGGGGTGACACCCCATCTTCTCTGCGACTCAGCTTATTTTTTTTACATTTTAACAAATCAGTTCCGCCATCGTTTTATAAGATAATAGCAAAGCTGGACCAAAATAATCTGCCAAGCTACTTAATTGAGACCTTTGTGCCACGAGGCTGCTAAATATTTTCGCCAGGATCATATTTTCTGCCCATTTTAAAAATTTAAGGATTCAGTCAATCTTGTGTGAGGATATATGGTTTTTATATTTATCAAAGATTTAGCAGAATAACTTCGGTTTGACTTTTTAGGGTATAGACTGGCTTTGAGCATCAGCTGCGGGATGAGAAACGAAGATTTAAGGATTCTTAGAACGCAAGAAGCAATTAGATAAATAGTGAATAGTTTTGCTTTTGGCGAGAGTCAGAACAAAAAAAGAAGTCTGTATCAGTAAGCAAAATAAAGGTTTGCCTTAGTTGGAGAGTAAAGCTTCCAGAAGCGTTCCTCTATCTTTATAGATCAATTTGTTGACTATACGAAAAAACAAATCAACTTTATTACGAAAGTTCTTTCCATTTTAAAATCTATTTAGACCATATAATTACTTAGAATAAAAACTTGACAAAACATCCAACTCAAAAAGGGTCAAGTTCGGCGAAAAAGTATGGTTGGGATCAAATGGGGCTGTTTGCAAGGATTTTTGGTAGCTAAGATGGTTTTTTTGAGGTTTGGCTGTGAACTTAGCAACATTGGAAAGGTGTTTTCGTCAAATCGAAGCGTTGATTTCAGCAAAGGCATTCAAATAGTCTTTGCTCTTCATTAATAGAACACATTCGAGCAGCTTAGACATCAAATAGAGTCAGTCTTTCTGTGCGATCTCAAATTGAAATCTCAAAATTTTCGGCTTTCCTGATTGATTCAAAGGAATTATGATGTAGTATAGTTAGTGTTTGAGCTTCTTTAAGATTTAAGTTCTAAGATTTCTTTGAAAATGATGCCAAAGTTTTAGATCAAAATCCTTTCGAAACCAATGTTTAATCAAAATACAAAATGTGGTCGAAAAGCCTTAGCAAAAACGCTTAAAATACAATTTTTTCGCTCTTATTTTCAGCTAAACAGCACTTTTTCATTATTTAAAGTGCTCAAATTAGCAATAACCTACGATCTAACTCTTCCTTAGCTAACAAAACAGAACCTCTCGATTCAAGAATCTTTCAACCTCAGCTAAAACATGAGTTTAGGAGGGAGATGGAAAGGTGAATCGATTAAGTGGTCAAAAAAGATGGTTGTTTATTGAATTAATGGTTTTAGAGATATTAAAATTATACTGCTTTTCAGGCTGATATTAATTGCATGGAGTAGAACTAGCCCTTTGATGATTATTAGTTCGACAGAGTCCTCGAAATGCAGGATTTTTTCCCCAAAATATTCCTGCAGCCACAAGAAATACGTTTGGACCGTGATGAGGGAATTCGGGTAATCACACGCCATCCAAAAAATCCCGACAAATTCGATGAAGCCTCAGTCCGCCCCATAAAAATTAACGAACGCTAAATAAAGCTCTTCTCTCTTAATCCATAGCAAGGGTAGACATTAGACCATCCAGCAGGCGATGGCCTCCTATCTTTGTTTCGCAGGACGAAGGAGAGAAGAATAAAGCTGGCGATTTGTGTGTGCGTTTACAGCGAATCCAAGCACATGCTGAAGGCCACAATCAAAGGGATACAGTAGAGCAACCAAAAGTTTCTAGAAGACGCAGGCATAATGTCCCACGAAATAATCGTGATCGTCATCTTTGATGGAATCGAGCACATGAACAATTCTAAAGACCAAACTGAAAACATGATTTCGTTTTTCAACTAGATAGACATCAAAAATGGGTTCAGGCATCGCACCAACTCTCTGTCTATTGATGAGTTTCTGAAGGAGCTGGAGGCGGGCAAAGTGGATTTGAATACTTTCAATGATGACAAATTTGGACAAATTAATCTCTTCACCTAATAATAGCTGAATAGCTTACAGCCCAAACTCTTCGAGAACCAATACCACTAGTACATAAAAACAAAAAAACTGCTCAGTGAGATATAAGCACTCAAAAAAAACAAAGATATCGAGCTGTAGAACCTTCCTCTTGATGTAGTCAAGAAGTATGAGTAGCTCTGCATCGACTTTTGTGCAGCTAACAGCTACTAGTTCAATACACAAGAGCAGATGCAAGAGTATCTGAACAGCATGAGAAAAAACGTCAAATTCAAGCTCATGTATGATGCAATGTGCGCAGTTGAGAACCTTTGCCGGAGGTATCTCGACTCCAGGGAAGATAAAGTTATCTTGTACCCAGTTAGAATGGAGAAGGACTACCTCCGAAACCCACGGCATGCCCAAAACGTAGAAGATGAATTCAGCAGCCTCATGGATGAATCCGAAAAGAAAGTCTACAACTACTTGTTCCTTTGTGTGAAGCACAAAAACAGCGGCAAACTCAACAGCCACATGCTCTTTTTTTAGGGTTTTTGCAAACTGTTTGACCCTGAATATTGCATCCTCACTGACGTGGGAGTCAAACCAAGATCAGATGCCATCTTTCAGATGTACAAACATCTTGAGCTCACGCCAAAATGTGGCGGAGTTTGCGGCTACATGAGTCTCAAAATATAAAACCCCTCAGATCATCTAGGCTATAGATCTGATGGCTACAACGAAGATGAAGTTGACTGCCTCACTCGCTTGTTTAACTACTTCGTCTCCATCCAAAGAGCCCAGCAGTTTTAGTATCATTACGCGCACATGATAGATAAGGCCTTTTAGTCTTTCTTTGACTACATTCATGTCCTCCCAGGTGCGTTTTCTGGCTATCGATGGAATGCATTGAAAAGCATCACTTACAAATCATAAGAGGATCAATAGATGCACCCCTATGGCACATTGTAGCTTTAGAGCTAAAGATACTCCAGCAGTGCTTTTGAGTTTTCATAAGCAGGCGAATCTTAAACTTTGCTTGCCAGATACCTCAAAACAGCTCTCTCAGAGAACCCTTCTTTGAGCTTGTAGGATTCTAACATGTATCTAGCTTAAGATAGGATTCTATGCCTAGGCATTCACGCCTTAGGCTACGATTTACACTATCTCCCCGATGTATAAAGCTACGTAGACCCTGTAACCTCTCTGACAAAGTTGCTGGGACAACGTAGGAGATGGATAAACGGTTCATGGTTTGCCTTCAATTACGTCAGATAACACTGGCGTTAGAGTTCCTCCTGTTTATTTCTGCTGCAACTAATCTATTACACATTCGTCCAAGGTCTGCAGTGGATAAGTTGTACCCTCTTTTACCTCGCCATGAATCTCACTCTTATTTCCTTTATCTCAAACAGTCTCATCCCTTCTCTCTAGTCCTTTTTCCAGCTGAGCCAAGATTTTCAGCTGGGGAACTATAAAATATTCTTCATTTTCAACGTCAAAGAAATGCTTATGTCGATTCCTGATATCGTCAACTTTCTATATATTATTGCCATTTTCAGTGTCCTACTTTGGAGTCTGCAAGTCAACCACAATAACTCCAAATTCAAGGCCATTTACTATGGAGCTTCTACTTTGCTGGGCATCTATGGGGTTTTGGTTTTAGCACTTCTCTTTTATAATGTGTACTCAATCATTCAAGCCACTGCAACCACAGAAAATATCAGCTAAACTGGGCAGTTCGTCATTCCGCTTATTATTCTCCGAAGTCTGATTCTTTTTGTAGTGGTTGGAATGTCGTTACCCATACTTTGGACCTGCAGCTTTAGAAAAACTATAGAACTCATAACTTCACTCATCTCTTATATCTACTTCTCACCCACTTATATCAACATTCTGCAGATATTTGCTTTTTGCAGAATTGATGATTTGTCCTGGGGAACAAAGGGATTAGATACCGACTAAAAAAATGAACAGGCAAGCAGCTGGGAAAAAAGAAAGTATAAGTTTGTATTGCAGTATGTTACTTCGAATGTGCTGCTTTCTTATTTTTTGGTCAGGTTGACGAAGTATGATATCACTAAAAATATCATTATTTTGGTTTCAACTGCTTTAATAGTGTTTTTGTTAGGCTTTCGGCTCATTTTTGCCTTTTGCTACATCGTCAAATATCATTTAGTGAGCCGTTGTAAAAAGTTCAGCAGTTAAAAAATAAACCATAATCGGGCAAAAGGGTAAAAAATTTTCAATGCCTTGAGACTAATAGAAATGAAGATCAAATAAATCGAAAAAGAGAAAACCAAGAGAAACAAAATATAAGAAATGAAGAATTTGACGAGTGTGACTTCTATCTTCCTGTCGAAAGCTCTGAGTAGTTTTGGAAAGAGGATTAGAAACAAGGTAGCTCGGCACATTGTTAAGAACAATATGCTACCCAAAAAAGATATTCTGAACTCTTTCAAGAAAAGGATGAAGAACTATAAGAAGTCTTCAGTGGTTAAAAAGAACCAATAATATGAAGTGCAACTTGCCATTCCTTAAGTAGACTAAAGGAACTAAAAGAGCTAATCTCAAGAAGTAATTGAAACTAAGAAGTGGCTACCAGATCCTATAAAAAAGGACTTAGTTGAGACATAGAAAGACTTTGATGTAAGGGTTGTGAGTTAAAATGGCAAAGAATAAAAGGTCCAGGTCAAGAACATTTTGAAATCTATAAGGAATAGATTTAAGGCTAAAAGTAGCCTTCATAAAGAAGAAAATTGAGGGCTGTTTCTTTATTGATTTTTGTAGCTATTTCTCAGCTATTAGTATTTTCTTCAAAAAGTCCATTCAAAGCTAAATCACTTTTTTCGGTTTTGCCTAAACACTCTTATATTGATGAAAGGTCTTCCAAGAATCGAAAAACTTCTTTTATAATTTCTAAATAAGCTCAGCCTAGATCCTTGTTAATTATTAGAATCTTAAAAACATCAGTTTTTTCCAATTATGCTGAAAACTCTTTGTTTTTACTTTTATTTCTGCAAAGCACGCAAAATGGTTTACGGAGACATGGATCTAAGCCTTCCATGAAGAATCATCGGCAGTTTACTATCAGAATCCATGATTTTCGTATCCTTTGGCTTTTTAAGCTTCATTCTCCTTTATTCTTCCATTTTAATAGGCTCTATAAGTCTATTCAATAGGCCTTATCTCTCCAACCCTCTATCATTTCCTATCTAGCTATGTACCTTTTCTCTTCGATAATGCTCATCTCGGATTTTGGGCAACCTTTCTTTTTAAAGATTCAGTTCTTTCCTCAAAGAAACATTATGAAAGTCCTTAGAAGAATCCTAAATTTCATCTTCTCCAGACTTTTTATTCAACCTTTCCGAGTATTAGACAGTCGACATATACCTAGGCTTGGGCATAGCAATGCTCAGATGATCTTTGCTATCCATTTTAAGTCTTATAGTCTGTAAAAGTTTGTTCTCGATTTTCTACTCATTTTGAAGCGGCTCAGGCAAAGTAGTGATGTGTTTAGCGACGATTGGAAGCTATAGAATGCGGTCACAGTTTGAGCGTAGATGCGGAGTTACCTGAAGCATACTCTTAATGACCAAGTTAAGCTCCTATGAGTATTATGGGGGTATATGGGGATAGAAGCCTCTCGTTACTTTTTTGTAAAGACCTTCCATATCATTCGCTCTAAAAGGCGGCTTCAATGTTATTGTTTCATAAATAACACAGCCCAATGACCAAATATCTGATTTTTTGTCGTAAGGGAGGTCTTTCCAAACCTCAGGACTCGCGTAGTAGGGTGTACCTGTCTGGGTTTTACACATGTTTCTGCTCAACTTGGAAACATTCATGTCACCTAGTTTTACAGCCCCGTTTTGGAATAAGAACACATTCGCACTTTTTAGGTCTCTATGCAGTATTTTGAGATCATGCAAAGCTTTGAGACCCCGCGTCACTTGGATCGAAATGCTCCAAATTTATTCTTAAGTAAATTTGGTGCTATTTTTGCTATGGTTATTGATTTTCTCGTAAAGATCTCCATTGTCGGCAAATTACATGATGATGCTATATGAGACAAAGGATACTAAAGGAAGTTGGAGCCCTGCTCAATAAAGCTCTATTTATAGCTAATAATGTTGGGGTGGTGGATTGAGGCCAGAATGCGGACTTCATTCAATGCGTTTTCCTTCTCCCGCTCGTTTAGGTTATTGAGTTTGACTTTTTTGATAGCGTAGACTTAGTTGTCGATCAGACGCTTGGCCTTGTAGACACTCGAATATGCTCCTTAGCCTAAGTATAAGTCTTTTTACCTAACTTGCCCAAGAATTGAAAGTCCTTCAATGGCATAATTATATTACAGCCAAGCAATTAGTTACAATTATCAAGCTTCCATCATTGGTAGCTCCTGTTCACTTTGGCAAACAAAAATGGAGATTTTTGAGCTTTGACTTTTTCAGCAATAAAAATGGAAGACTGGCAAGTTTGATTATATTATGGCTTTGGTTATAGTTTTACAATCGATAGAGTTGTTATATTAGAGACTGACGATTAACAGTCTATTATTCAGCATTTTGAAAGGTTTAATCTTAGCAAACAAAGGATTCTTAACAAGTGCTTAAATCTATCATAGATGAGGGGAAAAGCCTTAAATGGTCTTCAAATGTAAGTTGTTTTACTACCCAATCTAAAATAGATTATTGTTGTGGACCTAAATGTAATTAGATAAGAACTGTAATTGCAAAATCTAGCATCATTTGAATTTGGTCGGATCATGAGTCCACTCCCCATCCTTGTCTTAAAAGGGCCTTTCATAAGAACTTTAAATTAGGTGCTTTCTTTTGTATTTGCCATCAGCCCGCGCTTTGATGTTTTGGAAGATTGATTTGGCTGTAGAGTAGTTTATGCTTAGCTATTCCGCAGCCTTTGTTAGTAGTAAAGATACTTTGGCGATTGTTGCCCCATTCCTCACAAATGCAATCAACTACAGCTTTTATCCGAAGCTGACTCTGTGCTTACTTTTCTTCTTGAAGAACTCAAGCGAAAGCTCAACTTGGGGCGAACTGCTGACGATCTCAACCTGCTGTAACTTAGCACAACAGCAAGAAGCAACATTCTGAATGGTGGCTTGCATCCCTGATAAACAAATGATTAATTCTAATGACAAAATCAAATAGCTAAGTCCGAAGCTATGGAGATATCCAACTTCCAACATCCGACTTATGATTACATTTTGATCCAAGGCGAACTTTTTGAAATGAAATCAGTATATCGGCATTATTACTTCACTTTTTGTATTTTTTTTATCTAAACGATGGTTTACATCTCTCATTTTTTATTTTGAAAAATGGGGACCAGCCAATAAACTTCAATCAGATCCATCGAAGGTTCTTCCTTCTTCAAGTCTAATGGCTGTTTGGAGGCGAAATGTCATTTTCTATGCTTAGGTTTTATTAAGTTGCAAAGTTTGTATTTTATCATTTTTTGGAGGAGCCGCTTAGAGACTGTAGTATAAACTAGTGATAGCAGGCATTCTTTTATCTTTCACTTTGGTGAGTTGGCGTATCCAAAAGAAAATAACTAAACGAAACAGTTTGGGTTATCTGATTTTGCTAAATTTTAAAGGTTTATTCGCACAAGCTGCTGAGATTGATTTCTAAAAAATGCTTTTCGCATTAGAATAAGGACAAATCTCATAAACACAAACAGTTTGACCTCAAAAGACTATTAATCGTAAATGAAGACACCATAAATAATGATTGTACGATCTAAAAAATGACTTCCTCTTCAAAGATAAAAGCATCTAAAGTATTCTAAAATCAACGCTCAAGTTTAACAAAAACTCCTAACACATCTATGTTAGATCTCTAGAACAAAAAGCTTTCTCATTGACCTTTAATCGATCGCTATATCTAAATCTATATCTAAATCGAAGAAATGACTATTTGTCTTTTATTTGTTTGAGTAAGATACCGCCCCAAAAGTTAAGAAAGTTTATGTTTATTGCCGATTAGAGGTTGCTTAAATTATTTATTACTTGGAACCAAATTTTTTTAGCCAAAAATAGTCTAGCACTTAAATCAAGCTATCGTTCTTTATTATACAACTATTTAATTATCGAAAACCAAGTTTCCAAAGCTGCTCCCATGTCTACCTAAATACCAAACTCTGTAACCAACTTCAAAAAGTCTCAAAGAATCTCGGAATAGCCCCGAGATTTGCTTCCCGAGAGCCCAAATCTGAGTGAATGCCGGATCTGCCTATCACGCTAGGAGGAAACAACCAACCCCTTCATCTCTCCATGCTGCTGCTCAGGCAGCATCAGATATGTGCATCAAAACTGCATTAAATAGTGGATCGAGAGAGTTATACAAAAGAATGGGACTGCGGACTGCTAGCTCTGCAAACAAAATTATATCTTTTAGATCGTGGTCTAAAAGCAGTGCTTCAGCTGCTCGGAAATAGCCAATAACGTGAAAGCCAGCAGAACTTAGTTCGGAATTATAACGTTTTGCCTGATATCTTCGATAGCGCTCCTAATCTACGCAGTAATGCAGCTCACACAGATCGTAAGAGAAGATTTCTTTGCTGCTGACATAGCTTCTAAAATCGTGACTATTGGTTCTATTTTTATCAGCATCGGCCTGATTACATATTTGGCACCGAAGTACCCCAAGTTTTTCATCAAATATAAGGCGGAAATCAAGTTTTAGAACGAAAGGCAGTGATATTCTTTTTATTGCATTATTTATTCCTCAGTATTATTGCTATCGGATTCAAAGAAAGCGCAAAGAGACTGAAAAATATACTCATTATTGCTTCCAAGTAAAAATTTTAACCTGATTTATAATATTTGTTTGAATGGACTAAAATTTGTTAGATTTGGATCATTTAGCATCAGGGATAGAATTATGACTGATTTCTGGAATTTGAGCACCCCAGATTGTAATAAGGTGACTGCTCGCAAAGCAATAATGTATTTTGAGGAAGTTCTTTTAAGAGAAAACACTTTCCATTTCAAAATATATTATTAAAGAATTCTTAGAAATAGTTAATGGAAGTAAATCAAATTGCACTTGACTTTATTGGATTCTAAAGCGCCAACTGGCTCAGCACTGCCCGTGAAAACTTATCCTCTTAGATCACCCCCGGGTTTCCAGCTTTTAGGAAGGAAAGTCTCCCTCAAACTCTTAAGCTTCGTCTACAAAATTAGTAATCTACACGAAAGAAGGCTCTCAATAAAAGAATTGAAGAAAGAACAAAAGCAGCTTAGATGCGACTCCAGAAAATAAAAAGTAAGCAGCAATTGAATACTACGGCCAACCAAAAAATGTGGTACCCTGTCTCTTAAGAAAAGGAGTATAAATCTGCCACAAAAGTCCAAAAGTTTTTGCAAATCAAAAGCACTGATACTGAATTCCAGCTGAAGAAAAAGAATGAGGGAGAAAAAGAGAACAATTTCAAAGCTTATCACAGAGGCAAAAAGCTGAGCGAGCTTCCCAAAATTAAGCAACTGAGAACAGAAACAAAGTAAGAATCATTCAGACGGAAAAGTTAGGATGTAGACTTGGTCGGTTTCGGCATCTTCAGTGAAAAAAAGAAAACGAAAGCCTTTTTGAAGAAATTAGGGACTATTTTGAATAAATAATTCTGGGGCGGAGTGGATCTCAAGTGCTAATAGGAACTTTAAAGACTGGAAATGTTAATACTAAATGAGGTAGGAAACGAGGCAACAACCTGGCTGACTTCTGAGTGATAGTTCTTAACTAAATCTGAAGAAAAATATTACTACAATCAATTAGGTTCTTATCTATATACTGCTACAATATAACTATAAGCTAAGCTTCATAGCAATGAGCAGTGCTTAGAATTGAGAATATCGAGCAGAAATGCAATAAGCTATCACTCTGAGACGATGACTACCACATTCATCAAATGATCTGATACCAGCATCATATAGAAGTTTTAATATTTATGAAATTTTAGAATCAATTCAAGTTCTGCATGAATCTATGCGCTCGCTTCAACTCTCTTTTGTTTAGTTTCAAATTTGCTGTCTTCTTCCCTCCAAAAAATAAAAGATCCTAATTTTATTTGTGGTTCAACATCTTAATGGTACTCCCTTAGAAAATGTACTAAACCTCGCTATTTATAAACACCTAATTAGGTTTTCTCCTCTTCTTGTCGGCCAATTATAAGCTATCAATTGTGTAAATTTAGATCCCCTTTGCTATCTCAGCCCTTCTCTTTACCATATCTTTACCTGATTCCTCTGATTTGTAGTAAGAGTCAATGTAGTTGAAGTAAGCTGCTTTACTCTATGTATTGAATGTCAAACGTACCAGTTTACTGTTGTTTAAGCCTGAAGTTAGGCAAAATCTATTCAGTAAAACGAAATAAATGTCTTCTGATTCTTAGCCGTAAATTCTCAAAGATTAGTTCATTAGTGGGCATCCAGAGATGTTACTCAGGTTTTTCACCAAGCTATCAAAGAGTTTATAGAGCGTACTGAAGAGATAGGCATTTTTTCCGAAAAGTAAGTTTAGATTTTCTTAAAATTTGCTGCTTTCTTTGGTCTTGACGCAAGAATAAAAAAGAATTTTGAAGAGTTCAATCTTCTAGCGGCTTTCAGCAACCTCTTTCATTTTAATAAGCCTTTCATAAGCAGCATAAACAAATCTTACAAATGTATACAGATTTTCTGACCCATAGAGTATACTTTTTTCTTCATTTTTGGCTGGCAGGTATGAATAATTTGAAGTTACATCTCTATGATATCCAAATCTCTTCTTTTACTCCTTCTCTTGCTTTTTTTCTCCATCTTTTTACCCAACAATGAGCAATAATTCTTCTTTTTACTAAGTAATCCACTATTGTAGGTTCACCATCTCTTCAGAGCCATTTATTTTTTAGTAAAATTTTTCTTAATCGAAATTCTCATTCAAAGATTCTCTTGCAGGTATCCTCCAGCCTAAGAATTTGATGAAAAAGTGCTCTAAGAAAAGTCTACACCTAGTCTTCTAGGTTTAGCCCATAGGAAAAGCTGAAATGTAAAACAGGAGAAGTGAGTACAAATTTTAACATATATAGGTATCTTCAAAAGATAGAACAATTACAGGATACAAATGTCTGTTTCTGTTGTCTGTGAGGTCAAATGATTATATTTAAGGTATTTGACGATTCTTGCACCTTTAAGTTCGAGAGCTGCACTCAAAACTGTTTAAAACAGTGAAAAAATCTTTTTTCTCTTAGAAAGTTGAATTTTTCTTAAACTACCCTCCATTCTAAAGAAGCTTCATTCTTTCTTGTAACTCAGAGATGAAAAATAAAGATTTCATTTTTTCTTTTTCGTTTTTCTTAAACTAAAATCCTTTAAGATCTAAAGCTTTAAAAAAGTTTTTGGCAGCGATTTCAGTCCAATTTTTAAAGGCGTGTACATTTTTGATAGTAGTGAGCTCAGTGACCTGAAATTTGACTCTTTATCTAACGATTTTGCATGTCTATATTTCCGAAATTTTGAGAAACCACTAAAATTCCTCTTTTTGATCTCTATGAGCTTGCCGATAAATACTTTGAACAATTCCCATAGAAATAATCTTCTTGACAATCGCTTATCTATCTACCTAGTTCAATGGGTTTTTTTCATCAATAGCTTCATCTAATAACTTCAACACCTTTTGGAGTTTACCCATATACATATCGAACTCGTATCTTTAGTCCTCAGCCTTCAGAAGATTGATTTAGTTTGAATTTTTGTTTCTAACGCTAAAGTTTTAGCTTTATTCTGAGCCTTGAGGGACGGATACCCAAATCTGATTCATCAAGGCTTTGATCCACTCAGGTTTCCCTGAAGATCGTATGGGATAGTATTGCGGGATCGCCACATAGCTAGGTGAAGCTCTCTAAACATTGTTAAAGTTTATATCCTCAAGAGGTTTGAAGTTACTTGCCTTTCTTCTTTCCGTTTCCCGGGAGTCAAGGATATCTCTCAGGCACTACATGTAGAGCTAATCTACCTGCACTCCTGCAAGTAGCTAAAAGGCTTCGTTGCGGGTGATGATATTCAGATAGTAGACCTGTATCACCTTCATTATGTAATTGAACAACTTTTACTCCACTGTTTTTTCAATTTGGCGAATCAAACTCTTCTCTTCGGAAGGGTTTGTAAATGGTCCAATCAGCAGAGGTCGATTGAAGCGTCCTCCTGGCTGTCTTGCATAGTTCTCAGTCGCAGACTCAAAACCTTTCTTGTCTTTCTCGGTTTGCTTTGATTGAGGCTTTGAGACTTCTTTCTCGTCTTCAACAATCGCAGCTGCTGTTTTCGGGACCTTCAGATGGTCTAAATTTTTGCGTTTGATTAGCTCCTCTCCGCTCAGGTCAAGAGCTTCTTCTATTATCCTCTAAAGGTCAGGATCTCCTCTAGCAATTTAATTGAGACGAGGCCTTAAGCTCTGGCTTATTTCATAAGGGTCTTCTCCCTTGGCCTTGCCCAGTTCTTGGATTAACTGGATAATTTTTTCAAAAGCATCAGACCTATGCTTTTTGATATGAGCCATAAAATCCTTGATTCTCTAGGCTTCAGGCTTGTTAATGATAAACTTGTTAGGCTCTTCCATATAGTTGTTGATCTCTTTGGTGAGTTATGAGTGAGCAAGCAATGTGTGGTTGATCTTGACATAGCAGTCATATTAATCCTCATTCTTTTCATAGGTGCGAAGAAACTTGGAGAGGTTTTTGAAGGATTGCGGATTTTAGCCTTTGAGCTTCTCAAGCCATCTGTCAGCCTGCTTCGCGGTTATTTGCTTGATATTCATGCAACAATGAAAATAGAAACAAATATAAGCCAATATCCCAGCTACAAAATATTCAAAATAAAATTATAGCGATCTAGCAATACAGATTAGAGATGTTGATTGAAACTAATAGGCGGCTAAATAATCGGATTTTGAGTTCTAGAAGAACCTCCAGAAGCAAAAAAAGGATATCCAGTGAGATTAAAATCTCCCAATGTCAATCCTAGCAGCTTAGCATATGATCTTTTGATACACTAAACACTTTCTAGATGTCAAATCTTTGAGAATCGTTTGCTGTAAAACCTGTTGTATCGTGGCTAATCTTTATTTGCTAGCGGGATAGTGAAGTTAGCTTTCCTTTCAAATTCAAGAAACATCCGAATATGAGTGCTAAAAGTTCTTTAATAAAGCTAGAGTTAAAAAGCTATGTGCGATAAAACATCAAATTTTGGTCGATTAGTAAGAAAATTTTGCTCTTCATATTGTGATTTGTCTATGCCTTATGCTTTTTATCTTCAAGCACGACAACTATTCATCTTCAGACTCCTAAAGATCGAATTCATGCGTGTTTATTGATTTAATCTTTCTTAGCGTGCCTTTATGAATATTTGAACGTTGGCCTTCTATTGACTTTGCTTTTTCCACATTTTTAAGCTAAGACTACAAGCCTTCATCTAGAAGCAGCTAACATGATGAAAAACGGTTTCGGTTTTTCGGCTTCTTTTGCTTCTCAAGCTGCAGCCAAAAGTGCATTTAACACTGAGCAGCTGACAGTCTTTGGCTTTTTGGCTTCAAAGTCCTACACACGAAATCTCTGGCAAAAGGACTATACTTATCCCATACTTTTCCATCAAACTAGATCTTTCCTTTCAAGATGTTTTTAATGGTATTGGCCTGATACTCTGACTAAAAAGGAGTATATCCTGCAATAAGCTTATAAATTGTGACTCCTAAGGCCCAAAGATCTACTCTTTCGTCATATCCCCCACCTAAATAGATCTCAGGAGCGAAATAGAAGTTAGTTCCTATAATCGTAAGCATATCTCTTTTAACTCCTTTTACAACCGTCTTTTTCGAGATGCCAAAATCAATGATTTTAACTTTTCCTGAGTTCTGATCAAATAGAATATTTTCTGGCTTTAGATCTCTGTGGCAAATTTGATGCTAATGCAGATATCGAACAGCTGAAACTATTTGTTTTACAATCAATTTGATCTCTTACTAAGATTTGACAGTATAAGTCTCCAGAGTGTGGTGGGGGAAGTATTCCATCACAAGGTAGGCGAATCTTTGGTCATTGTCAAAGTACAAAGCCTTATAGAGGCATATGTTTACGTGATTGAGTTTTTGTATATGGATGAAATTTCTCTTGGTTTACAGCAAGACCTCTTCCGAAACTTTGAATTTTTTGACAGCAAAGATCTTTTTATTGATTTTGTGCTGGCATCGATAAACACAGCCATTCGCTCCTTCCCCAAGTTTTTCAAACAACTCGTATTTATCATCGAAACCGTTATAAAGCAGTTTGCTGTTGTAAATCGCTGAAGATGTATTGATTTCAGAAGGCGTAGAATTGGTCTATTTCTCATATTGGTAGTTATGATCTTTGATTGAAGTGTTAGAAAAAGTGGACTAATTCGGTAATTGAACTCTGCTGGCCAGTTTTTTGATGAGGGGGACCTATTTGAAGGTAGTTCTGATGTCGTTTAGGCGTTTGCTGCGCAGGGAGTTGTTCGAAACGGCCATTATCTTCTATAATATAAAATTAAAAGTAAACTTCAGCTAAATATATAAAGTTTTCTAAGTTTATGTGATAAACATACAAATGTGGGATTCAGCGTTTTTGAGGTGAGGAATCAAAGGCATGCTGGGTTCTTCCTCTGCAGGTTGTAGATCGTTTTAGATGCCAACCTAAAGAGTTGAAGTGTAGCAAAGCTTAAAGGCTATGGGAATCTATGTTACTGGCTGAGGTGCTTTTGTTTGTGGTTTCGTGTGGTTAAATTTAGCTGAAGTGTAGGTTGCTCTAATTTTTTAATATCTTTTAAATTAAATGGGCAGGATATTTAAATTTTCCCTCATCTCCCTTCTTCTTTTCATAGCCACTTCTTCCAAAAACGAACCTTATCTTACTTAGCATCTGCCAAATCACAGCAACACTCCAATCTCTCAAGAATAGGACTGGAAGGACGTATCTCGTATTCTTCAAAGCGGCGACAGTAGCTTTCCGCGTAAGAAATTACTTATTTAGTTTTGACTCAGGACCAAGGTTTCAACAGCCAAGATGCTAAATCAACCCAGCAAAATTTGGACTTCGGAACCTTCAAAGATCAGCAATCAGCCACCCAGACATCAACCTCACAACAATCTACAACTAGTCCCAAGGCTAACAACCAGCAAACGCAGCAGGGAACAACTCAAAACCCGGCATCCAATAGCAACAACCCTAATTCAAGATCTGCGGAGCCGGCTTTAGTCCCAGCAAAAAAAGAACAGCCCAAGATTTTACTAGCAGAGGTTCAAAAGCCAGTGCTGGGTAAAGGATTGAAAATAAACCAAGGGATTTCGTACCAGAGACTGCATGTGGCCAAACTGTAGAAGAAGTTTTTATTTATCGACTTCAAACTAGCGTAGAAAGACAAATGGCAAAAAGTTAGCATCACTGTCACTATGTAGGGTACTGAAAATAAAATCATCCAATGCTAGTACGACGGCCATGACTCTTGCTACATTCCTAACCAAAATCTCAAACCTGAGACCATCCTTTTCTTGAGCATCAAGTGTCAGGATGAATGTACTTACAACCTCAATTCTCATTGGAGCGACCTCTAGCATCTAATCCCAGGAAGCTCCTATATCTTCGCCTTTGGGAAGTAGACCTTCCAGCTTTACCACGTCTAGCTGGAAGACAAAGATTTCCAAGAGTTCAGAGTCCACATTGCCCCAAGAACCACTAGAAAGCCTTTTGATAACATCAAGATATACGGAAAGTACGGCTCTGATACTGGTCTCACCTCAACCAACTTCGACTTCCAAAGCGTGAATCTGTGGGAAGATGGTTAAGGTCTATTCCTTCGTCCAACTGACATCAGATAGAAAAATTTCGACCTACTTCTGATAGGGCAGACTTAATCGACCTATCAACTTGTCTGCGAATTGATAAAGGAGACTGACCACACGATTGAGGATGGAGAACGAATTTATGAATATCTAAAAGCAGGATAGTCCAAATCTTACCACATCGCTAACTTCGATACAACACGATTCTCAGAATTTTCTTTGAAAGTTTCAGTTCTGACAGGCAATTTGTAGATTTAGTATTTCTACGATCAAGGCCTAAAAAAGAATCTGCCCTTCCAACCCTTCAAATATATGGATGACTCCTAATACATCTTCCAGGCGAAGCAGATCGCTGATTTTGCCAATAATGGAGTGTATATCAAGATTACGTCGAAAAGTATGGAGGGTCAAGTTGCAAGAGATGCCACCTTTACTGTTTTCTTTGAGGGTAGGCAGAAGTCTGATGCTATTTAGCTTCGTTAGCATGTTTATGGATTCGTCACAGTCAACAATAATGAGACCAAGTTCGCTTTTTTCAACTTCAAAAGATGGCTGCAGTAGACCGAAAGCAACCTTAAATTTTCAGTATCCGCTCTCCAAGTCCTGGGCAAATCCAAACTTTAATTCCTGATATGCAAAGATAAGCTACACATTTGCACAGACCCTGTAAAGTACAAAACAGCAACCGACCCAATCAAAAAAGGATAAGCTCATGAAGAGATCTCCCAAAAATAACGATTCTAGTTCGAAATAGCCGATAGCTACCTCAAGCAGATCAACAATGCCGAGTAGGAAGGTATAATCGTCGTCAAGCTTACAAAATAAGGTGAAGTGCCAAAAGAAAAGGACGACAAAGATGTCCAAAGCTTTGCTTTAGTTGCACTTTAGTTTATCAATAACAACAAAGTGCTCATTCTGAGATAAGGCAGGCCTTTGTAAGACAAGCTTGCGGCAAATGAGATGAAGATATACAAATATGTGAACTCTGACTAAAATGTAAAAGAGATTAGAATCCACATCAACGAAATAGCTGGAGTAATCAGACTCAGTGGAGCTATGAAAGATCCCTTCTCCGAAAAAATGACTAATGTTGAACCTGAAGGAACTACTCTTCGCTTTACTAACAACGTCACTCTTCCTATCTTGGTCTCAGTCAGGGCTGAACAAAAGTCTATTTTTGGTATCAGCATGCAAGTCATATTGAAAGATGATAGCACAGGAGTAGCTGACGTTAGGGCGATTGGCTAAGATTTGGCATATACTGTCAGAATCGGTCCCAATTCCTACACAATCTTTGAAATAACTCCTATGTTTTATTAATTCCAATTTAAGTACTAGTCCAGCCAATCAATCATAGCCTGTGCCATAAATATTACGACAGGCGAATGTATAGACTTCAACAAAGCTCCGAACTAAGCCAACCAAGACACACCAGTGGGTAGCAAAAATTTACAAAACACTCCCAGGCCCACAGAAAAAGGATAAATCAATAAAGCTATCCTTTCGAAATAAAGAAAAGCAAGAGTAAAAATCACCAACCCTTTCAGCAACAGCGCTGCTGAAGTCACGGTTATCTTCCACTCCAGGACCTTTGAGCATTGTGACCAAAAGAAGATTGGTAAGGCTTACAGCGAAAATGTAAGAAACGGCACTTGCTACACTTATTTGCTATAAGGCTAAGAAAATGCAGGCCTAGACATCTATATTTCAAAGAGGTAGTTGGCCAACATGAGTTACTCTGTCTTGATCTGCGGCAATAGCATAAAAGATGCCTTCAGGTTGAAAACTCTGGGACTGAACCCTTAAGTAATCAACGAACAATGCAAAAACAGCCTATAAACCAAGCAAATCTCAATCTATTGGTACGTAAACACTAACAACGCCGGCACAAGTGATTTCAATGTAAAGGTAGACTTCGTTGTCCAAAAAACAGGAGGATTGGTTATCTTACCCGAAGGGCTCAGCTACTCAGTGTTGACCAAGGCAAGAGAAGGCCCATTGAAGATCTTTGGATACAGCCTGATCAATAGAGTAGATACAAGGATCTATATACATCAAGTTATTGGAAGATTCAGAGCCTATGCCAAGATTATCAGAGAGGACGATCGAGAGACTTAGGCCATCAACTAGATCAACTATCATGTGAATTCGGTCAGGTCCATGAGCTATGAGCAGGAACCAATCATACTAGTTCCACAAAAGATGATGGAGGATTTCAAATACTAACGCTGCTTCTTGCTAATTGCAGTCTACACCGATAGCTAGCAAGGGAGGACAGTTGAGTTTGAAGTCTAAGTTGTGCAAAGGTTCCAAAGTCTGAATGATGATTCATCGGTTAAAGGCTATCTTGAGGCTGGTTCCACTGCTTACTATACCTACAGGGCAAAAGAATCAAAACAAAAGCAAACCAGTCTGCTCTTTTTCCTTTCTGATCACCACCAAAAATGTGCTAACATGTACCTTCATTATCTTTAAAACCCAGGATCTAAGTTCTTCATAGCACAAGCCTTCGAAGCCAACTAACTTATCTATAACCACCAAGGTCCAGAGACGAAGTACTTCTTAGCTGTATAAGCTAAGAAAACGTGCGATTATGCTCTTTCAGTCCTTCAATATGACACTTCAATCCACCGATTGTAACGTGGCAAGCAAAACATGCTTAAGCTGCTGAAAGGTGAAATCAGATACTTCACCTTCGAGCAATATACCGATTAGCCATTCAAAATCCTTACAATTTCCAAATTCGGATAGGTCCGCTTACATCTCAATGCTTCTAGTACTGCCATCGACAAAAGAACCTATACAACAGAAGAACTAGACATCGAGAAGTTTGAAGCCAAAAGCGAAAACTCGAATGCCTTAGCAATAACTACAACTGATAAGGTGTACTGCAAAAATTGTGACTATTTCTTGGCAGCTGAAGCAGTTTCCACCACTTTTGCCACCTTATTCTTGGTATATCCTACCACAATAGTCCCACTCTTCAAGAACAAATTCTTTGCTGACTACTTTTTGAAGAAAAACGACATAACTCTAGCAAGTTATAACTCTCTTTAAAAAACTAAAATCCAAGTGGTTGTTCATTCTGGGTCAATCTAAATAACAGCCATATACAAAGAATTCAAAACCAGTCAAACCTTTTCAGCAAAATCGGACATACAGACCATGAAAATCGAAATCAGCTAAGATATCATCAAGGAAAACAACCCCAAAACTCAAGATAACGTAGATCCTTACTTCAGAGATATGAAAAATGCAGCAGCTCCCTATGATGAGAAAATTCCTATCAACTTCATCATAAAGGCCTTGTCATAACGATCAAGTTATACCTTATAGGTAAAAGGTTTACCAGCGAAAGGCGATCTAAGTGGATATACTTAGTACCAAAACATTAAATAAGGCTAACCCAACCACATCTAGATCTCGAATGACAAAGTTTTGTGCCTGAATGGTGCTATTGATGAGAATTAGGAGATACTCCTCACCACTAACAGCGATAACCAACAACAACTGAAGAATGTAATCTTCAATGCCAAATTGCGAAATAACACAAGCGCAAAAGTAAAGACCGAAATCCTCAAAAACGTCGTCTCAATCAAACTTATAGAATAAGATACAAAGGATAAACCTGCGTTCAGTGTTAGTGGCTATGAATTGTGCCTCAAACTAGATACAACCGAACAAGATTAGTTGGAGCAGAAGTAGGAGGCAAAGAAGACTGAGCAGGAGAAAGAATAGATTGTGAAAGAGTAGTCCACAAAGAATATAACTGATGCTGAAGCTTTGGAGGATTTCGGTGAAGTTGATAACCTTTCCTTCAAAGCTGTCGTCACTCAAGCCAACTCAGTCAATATCATCCCCAGTGATACCGAAACACTTGTGAGAGGAACTAAGACCTACATAGTTCACTCCGATGGGGAGTTTATTCTTGACGTTTTTGAATGCAAAGGAGAAGGAGAGGCCAAAGTCAGCTACAGTGATTCATTAGCCTCACTGAAGTCATCGAAACCCAAACTCTTGGAATCTGTAGGCGTCTCAGAGCAGAAGCATGCAGTAAAAATAACCCAAAGTGAGACCACCTTCATAAATGTCACATCCCAGCACGCTTTGATCAGGTGGCTACCCCTTAACCTCTAAACTGACCAGGGTTCAGGCTATTTGAAGTTCGAGGCTGGCGACATCAGATACCGTTCTCAGTTCAAATACATGAACATCGAGTACCAACCTTTGCAGCTGAAGAAGAAGACCAAATCAAAAGTAAGTTAGGTGAAATATACCCTCTACATTACAAATGACTCTGAGATATTGGAATTCGCTTCCCAGTGTTCCCCTGACTCCTCATAAGCAGTAGTTTAGGTATACTTAAACTAATTCCCCTACAGCAGTAACTCTTAATAGCAGCAACGCTATGCAGCTCACGGCATTGATGTAACTCTGCTCTAATTTAGAAAAACTTCCTACAGCACAGCTTCAACGGAAGTGATAACATCTTCTTCACGATTGTTGCTAAGTTAGTCTTGTAAGTTTCACAGAAGGTGGAGACCAACCCCAAGTTCCAAACTTCCATTTCCGATTCACATTAGCATTATAGGTTTATATATCCGAGGCAACAAATGCCACTTTAGACTTACAAGCCTTCTAAAATAGAGAGTATTCCTTATGGCTTCCTTGGGTTGATTGTTGCCTCCATTTTGCTCATTCTTGTTGTCTTTACCTACTTGTTTACTCGCAAAATCGCCCCTTGGATCGCTCGGCTGAGAACCAGACATCTAGTTGAAGAACAAGACCCAGGCCAAAACAAGTAGGACCTTGAAATTGTCCCTCCCTCCTCAGACAGAAACCAAAGGGCGCCTGAAAATGCGCTGGAAACCGATTAGAAAATAAAAGGCTGATTATGATACACCTAAACACCTATAACCCTCAAACAGCTACAATACTTATTACATCCAAAACAATAAATTTGCTTATACTCTATAAATCGCAGTATGAAGATGTTTGAAGATCAGTTCTATTTCTAAAGCGGTATGTGTTTGGATGAGTTGGATGTGACCAGCTAAATAACAAATCGATTACCTTTCGTGCTGAGCCTATGTGCTTCAACGAACGCTTTTCCTACTGGTTGGGCTGAGGCAAGAGGATGCGGTTTTAGGTTTCAAGAGGAGGCAGCTTAATCGTCTTCTTTGAGCTGACTTTCTAAAGCTTATGGTGTTTGGGCTACTACTCGTCAAATATCTGGATATGCTTTTTGGAAGGGTGCTTGATTTATTAGTCTTCTAGCAAATTGATGTGCTTTCTTGAAGGAGTGCGCGATATTTTTGGGGTGCCTATAGCAGATTTGTTCTCTTAGAACATTTTTGGTGATATCAGTGCGGATTTGTGCTATTATTGCTCCTCAAATTGAATATTTTTTTAGGATTTGATCTTTTTAATGCTTTTTATCTTAAAAGAGCTCTATTCGCCCTCTTTTTTATTGGTTTTGTTGAATGTCACCTTCCTTTCTTCCTCAAACCGATTCTTCGGCAGCTTTGTGGCCAAAAATTTAAGAACCTTGGGGCACTTAATAGGATCAAGCAGCTTAATCTCCCCTTATTCCGCATTAAACGATTCCAAGCTCATCTACATTCCACTCAGTATAGCAGTTTACAGCAACTCTGAAGCTGAAGGCCTCATCTCTTCCTCTACAATCAAGCACATTCTGATCAAATTTCTCAGCTAGTCTGAATACACCTCAGAAATATCTTCGTATTTGCCTTCGATGACTTTGCGGTACAAGCTGGGGAAGTCTCTACCTTTAAAAGGCATAGTGAGCGCACACATCTCATATAAAAGAACACCCAATGACCAAATATCGCATTTGTTGCCATACTTTTTGCCAGACCAAATCTCAGGACTTGTATAGTAGGGAGTTCCGGTTTGGGTTTAGCAGAGGCCTTACTAAGCAACCCTCGAAACATTCAAGTCGCCTAGTTTAGCGATCCCATTGACAAAAAAGATATTTGCACTCTTGATATCTCTGTGTATGATCTTGTTGCTGTGAAGTGTTTTCAGCCCCTGAAGAAGCTCATATGCAACTTTCCAGACATACTTTTCCTCAAACCCATAGTGCCTTTCCTCACTCCTCAGTTCCTGCACTTTTGACTTCATCACTAAATATGTACCTGGAGGTCACCACCATCTGCGTACTCCATAAGGATACAGAGAGAGCTCGATTTCTAATCGAAAAGGGATCCTTTAAACGCAATCACATTGGGAATCTGGATTGAAGCCAGCAACCTGATTTAGTTCAGTGCGTTGTCTTTTTCCTTCTGGGAGAGTCTGCTCAGTGAAACGGTTTTCATAGCCAGGACTTGAGCATCATCTCTTTTCCTGACTAACTTGACTGATCCGAACGAGCCAGAGCCTAACTCTTTGATGGTTTCAAAGTCTGAACGTTTCAGTGCCATATGGAAGAAATATATATTCTATGAGATATTCCAATCTCACTAACATTTAAAAATTCTATTCGTGCTCAATCGCTAGATTCGCGAATCAAATAATCAAAGGATCGCATTAGCCATTCTCAACCAAAAGGCAGTTTTGGCCTAAAAATTGACCTTCGCTCAAATTGGGCATCCCTTTTAGTTGCCATCAATCTTACGCACCTGATGGTCAAACAAGCAAAAATCGTTTGGGATCAGGCCAGGACTCAATTGCCAAGAACTGAACAAAATTTAATATTTGACTGGAATGGCATTAACAATAATTTCGGATCAATATGGGTATTCTGCTAATGATTGATGTTAGATTAACTATTCCCTATGAGACACTTTGAGTAGTAACCCAGCAAAACTCTTATTTAGCTTTTTTTAGTCAAACCCTTTGTTATTTTAAAGCTCGAATTTTCCTACAACTTATTTCCAAAGACTCAGTACTTGGATTGTATTATCGACCGAAATGAGTTGAGCTTAATTACTCACAGCTAAAGCTTGCATTTTGAGTCCTACCTGCCAACTCTCCTCCCTATCTAATAACAATCCAGATCATGTGAATCTGCAACACTATCATATCCAACTATGGAATGTCTTTACGTATTCACCTAGAATTTCATCTGGTAAGCCCAATCTGCTAAATATTCTTGACTTTCTGGCTTTGATATGCTTGATCTCTTCCAATACATCTTTCACGTCTTTTATTTCCTCGGAACTGCCTTCAGAGAAAACAAGCTTATTTGAAAGGCATTCGTTTCGGGCAGCCCATCCTTTGAACCCTTTACTTTGATTTTGCTCAGATTAGAAGCAAAGGACCTTTTTGGTATCTGACGGATGAACACGAAATCTCCATTATTGGATTAATATGAGCTTTAGCTAAGCTGAATAGATGCGATAGTTAAAAACATCGCCATGGATACCGTTTTGGATGCCGAAATGAGGGTGAGCCCTTGAAAGCGTAAAAGTCAAATGATATTATTTAGTATCATTAATTTGTAGATGTATTTAAGATTGTCTGAAATGAATAAGTATAGCAAAAAGGCGGATCAGGTCATTCGTATATATTGGA
>Ga0316217_10001680_pt1 | contig 28193 bp, 14 predicted proteins | sample 1anoAmetaG_FD_203633 | JGI IMG/M metagenome (GOLD analysis project Ga0316217, IMG submission 203633) | Freshwater microbial communities from Trout Bog Lake, Wisconsin, USA - 1anoA | ecosystem: Environmental > Aquatic > Freshwater > Lake > Hypolimnion/Profundal zone | place: USA: Wisconsin... | reverse complement strand
GAAGCCAGTATTTAATTAGTATCATTTATCGTTTGCCAATTAATTTTAGTCCACGTTTACTAAATTATAATATGCCTCGCTACGTGGCTAAGGAAGACGTCGAGAAAGGGCTCGTGGACCCAAACCGTCCTCTCGCATAGCAGCTTTAGTACAGACAGAAAATTGAAAAATAGACTCCAGGAAAATAGAAGCAACAATAGCACAAAAACAGTCAACAGAGGCACAAAAAGTAACGTCCACCACGAAAATAGCGGCCAAAGTATAACTGGAATAAGAATGCTATTACTCTTGAAACCAAAATACCATAAAAACCCAAAATAATAATTGAAAAGCCCGACATTTAAAAGCACAGAGTAGGCTTAGAAAAGCTTAAGTCGGAAAGAGAACTTTTAAAGCAACAAAGACAAGCATTATTTTAATAACAAAGAGCTATTTTGAGGGATCTTAATGAGAGTAAGAAAAACGGTAAAGAGGCAATTTCTCAATATTCAGGTGAAATGAGAGACAAATTTAACTTCTAAAATCAGCTTCGAAAGTAAATAAGATATCTAGACGACCATAAGAAAAAGATAAACTTTGAAATAGAGAACCTTTCCTACCAGCTCCAGTAAATAAGGAGGCCATCAACCCATGAAAGCTGTTCAATCTAATATCTCAACAGTATCATAGAAAATAAAGAACATTAACTCATGACAGCAAACATTGGCAAAAGAGAGGAAACTAAGATAACAAGTGAGATAAATTAGTTGAAGAGAGCTTTGGTTAAAGCCAGACCTTACTATGAGCTTGAATCTTAAGCATTTAAGCTGGAAGATCAAATCAATCTCCTTTACTTATAATTGAAGCCTATAAAGCATGAACTTCATATTAAAATAACCGAAGCTAATAAAATTCGGAGCGAACTTGAGTACTTGAAAGAACAAAAAAGATAAACTTAAGGTCACATCAAAGTGCCAAAAACTGCTGAATAAATCAAAGCAGAATATGATCTGAAGTTCAAAGCAATTTAAGACTAAAGAGACAAGCTTGAAGACAGAATTGACGATTATGTTGACGAATTTGTGCGAGAAAACGATGAATACGACGACCAGCAAGACTTACTTAACTATATCGAGTGGGTCGAAGATCAGATTGCATGGCTGAAGAAGAAAAAATAATAAGAGTAGTTGAGAAAAAAAGAACAATAATAGAGAGAAGTAAGGAGGCAAAAGGAAAAGGAAGAGTATTAGAAAAGGCAGGAATAAAGAAAAAAACAGGATTAGTAACGTAGAGTTAAAGATGAAGCTAGAAAGAAAAGGCTACAATAAGAAAGAGAGAAATACCTAAACCGAAATCCTAATCAGTAGTTTATTGACCTCAGTGAAGCTTTGGTTGATTATTGTGAAGGACTCAAGCCTAGCAAACTCCACAAATATGAAGATCCTAGAGCTAAACAAGCCGCATAGTTAAACTTCGGTAAAGAATGGCAAAAAGAAATCAAAGGTGGTGCTCAAGTCATTCAATCTAAAAAAAGCAAACTCGAAGAATAAGCACCCAAGAAGCAAACAAAGCCTAAGAAAAAATAGTAAAAAACTGAAAACGAAGATTTTACTCACGGTATTGAAATAGTTAATAAATTTCAATCAATAAAGTTGCTGCCTCCAAATAATGTGTCTTAAATCGACTCTACTATCAAATTAATAAAAGAGAAACTCTCTTTTTATAGTAACCCAACTGAAGAGTAGAGAGCTGCATTCAGATAAAGAGCAGGCAAATAATTTGATGAAAGAAATGCCCCTCGCGAAAGAAGATAAGGAAAGTAGTTTAGATAAAAGAACTAAGATTCCGGACATTATCAACAAAACTAAAAAAGAACCCATCTCAAAAAGGAAAAGAAATAGCTAAAGTAGCAAGACTTTCCAGGCATCACATGATTAAGAACAAAATAACGATATTTAATTGGATGTCTGATCAAGAGTCAATTTGAATATTATTTGAAGTCTTATCAAATTGAATCTCCGTTATAAAGATATAAATGAGAATTATGGCAATCAAAGTTGACATGATCGTTTTTTTGATCTTACTCATCTCTGCGTCTTCGACAGAAGTAGACAATCTCAACATTCTGCTGCCGGAACTCAAATAGGCTCCACCTACACTTCCTCTGCAACTTATTACTGCGCAGGCCGGATGCTATGATTGGAAATCTTCTTTTCCCTAGCACCTGCAAGTAAATCCACATTTGCCTAACAAAAACGGGTGCTCAAGGCAAGCTGTGATATCTGTGGGTAAGTTGGGATCCTTCGCGTCAACGATCTACGTTTCTGCAGTTGATGGCGCCAGTTAATCTGCCCTAAATATCCCAGTCAGAATACGCAAAATCAGCCGAATAGTAATCGCATCTAAATCTCGTATGATGAACATAAAGGAACTACAAAAGCTGTAGCTTTTCGGTTTCGACGCAGATGGCAATACCTTTACTAGTCTAGAAGGATTGCGATTTAAGTGGCAACTTGAGCAAGATGCGCAGATCATTTAGAATGTTTTACTTCAAAATGCCCAGCTGTATTTGCCTTTGCGAACTCGTTAAAACCTAGAAAAGAAAGGATATCAAACCGACATGTTGGTAGTCCAGGCAATCGCTCCTGGAAATTTGAAGGTTAGAGTCAGATGCATTGAGCCTGGCTATGAAACACTTTTGGATGAAATAACCATCTCAGTGCACTAAAGATTTTAGCTGAGTCCTGGTCCCGTAATACATATGGCGACTGACACATCCTTCCAGTTGAAATTAGTTAGACCCAACTTAGAATAAATCTTGCTACCTCAGCCTTATTACCGCATCATAAGCTGCAGCAGGTTCATAATAAACCAAACTCTTTATTTAAGTGTACCAAATTATCCAGCAAAATGCACTATTAAGGTAGAGGACACTAGGACTAAGCCGGCATATTAATCAACCATATAAATAGTGGTTTCAGATGCAGACTAGCTAAGAATTATCACTGACCCACTTATTATCGTTGAGAAATAATCTAAATATGAAGCAAATTTATACCTTAAAGGAGAACCTTTGCTTGGCTAGAGTCGCAAAATTGTCTATAGTTCTGACTTTACCTTACGGAAAGGACACAAAGCTTTGGTAGCTAGTAGAAAAGGAAGTGGTTATCTAGCAGCTGAACTTGGCTAACTCAAAAAAAGTGTTATAATAAATGCCTTTCTGCCTGTGACTGTCTTACTACCTGAACCTTACATTCACCTGCCAGTTCAAGAGCATTTCAAATTGAAAATACTGGGTGGCACTGGAGTTTACGATTTCTAGACCAGCAAAGATATAGCCTCAATAAACACGCTGTCTATTATCCATGCCAGATAAGTTGGAGAGACTTATATAGTTATCAAAGATAGAAACTATCCAGTTAATCAGATTACTCTTAGGTTGAAGATTTCAGAAATTGCGAAGATATAAAGTTTAGAAGAAAACAAATAGACTAATAAGGATTAGTGGGCTTATTTCTATGTTTTAGCACGAAGTTTATCGTCTTAGACCTTTACTCAATGCCAATCAGCTCATTTTTCACTTTCCGTGCCTACTACATAGCTTGATTTCGACCCGAAAGTAAACTTTGTTGAGAGTGTGAGCTTTTTGAACTTCCATAATTCATAGCTTGTAAAAGCTGCAATAGCTCCAACCTCACTTTTGAAAGGAAAGCAGTCTGAAATTATCAAAAGTTTTACCAAATATGTTGATTAAAATGAAATAGTCCTTCAAGATTTAAAGAACTACATTGGTAATCTCTAAAACTATGGAATATGTAAGGCACTCAAGTTCAAATCCATCGTTCCATTTGATTAGAGAGCATTAATAGCCCTTTAAAACTAGACAGATATAAGGACAGTGGTCCCATTGAGAGTTTACGATCTCATCCAGACTAGGATTCAAGATGAAAACAACATCTTTCTAATGACTCCAGATTCAAGTTTGAATTGGACTTTTACAGGAGGCAGTTACTCATGGCCAGATACAGCCACTTATTTTTCTATCAATGGAAAACCAATACCAGGCAATACCAATCCAATCATTCGATGCCCTAGCAAAGAAATGAGCTCTCAAATTTACGACCTGAAGATATACAATTAACAAACAAAATCTTTGCTATTTCCAGTATCTCAAACAACGAGCATCAGCTTAGCTTGCAAGTATCCTCGAAAACTGCATCTTGGCCTAGAACATGGCTTAATCTTCGATGATCTATACATTGAGCGGGAAACGGAAGTTAAGGGCTAAGTCAAAGCAACTGATTAGCTAGGTCAGTAATTTTTCAACTCTAGCAACGTAATCTATCAATTCAATTCCTTGAATGGGTATGTTACTTATGTTGATAAGAGTTTCCACTATCGATCTCAAGGAAAAAACGACACTTTATCTATTTTTACAGAAAAGCTGAATACTGGACAGTCATTCAATAAGGTTTCAATTAATATTGATATCTATCTAGTCGAGCCTATTGCTGTCCTTCACCCACTAGTCACCAACAAGAAACATGCTTCTATTGTCACACTTTTCACGCCAAAAAAGCCTTATATCCTGAAGATAAGAAATATGCATTCACAGCTGCAAATTGAATGCACCAATCATATATCTTGCGAAAAAGGTGACAACTATATTTAAGTAAAGTTGTTGAGACTTGGGAAAGGAAGCTTACATTTGCGTGACAAAAAGATCTATGGAAGTGAAGATTGGCACTTTTAATTTATTATAGTGTAGCCAGATGAGGTCAGAGTAACTGCTCACAACGATTATTTTTAGGAAGGGGAAATTTTTGAAGTAAATGTCACAAACTATTTCAACGGAGATCAAATCTCTGCTTTCACCTACGAGCCAACTTATTTAGGGTTAGTAATTCCAAATAGTATGGTAATCGTATAACAGCACGTACAAACCTTCAGAGTGAGTGCTGAAAAATTTGGAAATTATCAAATTTTGGGTGAAAGTACCTACCCCAGCATAAAACGTAGCGATGACCCTTTGAATATCACTGTTTATAAGAAAATTTCGATAAATGTTGCAGATCTAAGAAGCAGGCATTAAAACGACTTGCATATTTTGCAAGCGAGCACAGCAATTATTGTCGGCTGTCGAAAATTCTTGACAATTTTAGGTGGACCCAAATAATTAGTATCTAAATTCATCATTAACTAAACTGAAATAAGCATGACTCAGCTCAATAATCGTAGTTTCCAGCTTTCAAGCAAAAAGGAAGGACTTTATACCTTTGTTATTGAGATTTCTTTCAGGAAAAACAGGATTTCAGTAGTCCATGGAACAGTGACAGTCAACAAAATTCAAAAGGTTTAACTACAAACGATAGACTAGCCCGTTGTAGGAGCACATTTTAGGATAAACCCTAGATTCAAAATTGGAGATTCCAATCTTGAAGAGCAATACTGTGATTACTCTTACAGCTGGAGGACGTTCGGGGGACTGATAAAACTTGGAGAAAGCTTATCGTTTGGATTGCTTGATGCTACTGGTATAAACGCAACTGCCGTTGAAGCAGGGAATGAAATCGTTACCTTTTAAGTTAAAGATAAAAATGGCAATCTCCTCATAAAGCAGACAAAAAAAATTGAAGTTTTATAAGACATCGTCCTCGCTTTACCAACTTATATCAATAAGGACAAATTCCAAGCCATACCAGCCTCTATAATCATGGCTCCAAACACAAGACACGTCTTCAGTGGACAGATAAAGATAAAAAATGATTAAGGAACCGTCCATATTGGAAGAAAAGACAACATTCTGTAGAGCACTAAAAAGTTGGGCCACTCGACTATAAGATTAACCCAGCCTGGACATCGTACAGTGCAAGTTGAAGTTGAAGTCAAGTAAATAATGGGAATCTTCATTGAGAATAAAGAAGGATTCATAGATATTCCTCCAAACACATAGACGACCATATCAATTTATATACAAGACAATTTCGGTCGTCTCTTCTACACTCCTTTAGAAAACTTAGAACTCTAGATATTTTCTTCAAACAGCGATATTCTATAGGTTAGCTTAACTTAGGAAGGATCTCTTACGCTGAAGAGCTTTAAGCAAGGAGTTTGTATTGTCTATGTTAAAGTGCCAAGTCGAAACATTTTGGATTCGATTGCTGTGAGCATAGGTACCGCTATTTCTCCAGGAAAGTCAATCAAAATATCAAAAAATGGCATCATAAAATTCAGCACAAGTGCAAGTCAGGCAATTTGGAGTAGTGAGAATAGTAAAATTGTTGAAATATCGCCTGCTACTGGTGTAGCTCATGCTGTTGGCCTAGGTAAAACTAAAATCTACTATGGATAACTCTCAAGCGATGTTTCAGTTCTTAGGATTGCTAAAGTCTAACAGGTCGGAAAATAAGTCTACAAAGGTTCAACTCTTGAGGTCTAATACAAGTTTTACTGGCAAATTGATAACAGATATGAAGAAATATCGAACATAAAGAGTTCTGAAGCAATCAACAATAATCTAGGGTTGATTTGTAGTGTGGATAGTAGTTAGCTTACAATTAAGGGTTTTGTCAAAGAAAGCTAAGGTCGTCAAAGTTGGATTTGTCAGGTCAAGTTGCAATATTCTTAAAAATGGCCAGAAACCTTTGCCATCAAGGTAGAAGACGAAGCTCATTTGTTTGAGCCGAAGTAGTTTAATTATCAGTTTACACCTATCTTCAAACTATATAAAAAATCGATCCTTCTCAGCCCTATCAGATATCAATCTTAAGTTATCATAAAATCACCCTAGCCTCTGAATGTTACTCTTCGAAACGGAAAGCCTAAATGGGTAGTTGATTCATTTTATGACTAAAGAAACAAACTACAAAAGATCCTAGTGGACATGAAGGGATAATAAACTGGGTTGACATGGTTTTTGGATGTATCTTTGTAAGGTCAGCAAGAGTAAATAAAGATTTAGTTCAAACTTTAAGGAGAATAGGAAGAGGTGCACTCATGGATGCCCAACTTGGAATGGCCGGATTTCCTCATCATTCTAATGGCAATTGTCTTTTTCGTTACTTGTTACGTCCAAAAAATCTTTGAACAGAAAATAAAGAACACATGATTCATACTTTAATTCATATAAATCCTTGGATATTTAGCCCTCGACTTTTATGAGTGGATTATAATGTTGGCAGCTGGAATCTTTTTTATTACGAGCATTAACTATACATCCTGCGAGAAAATGTGCGTTTGAAATCGGATATCTCTACTTATTTCTGCTCGGTCATTCTTCTCTTCTCGGTACGATGTCGGATTTCGCAAGTAAGCTATCTTTTTTCCTCTATCGCCAAGTTTTTGCTCTACCTTCTGGAAAAGCTTGCAGGTTTACGCAGTTTCTGGAGTTAGACAGTTTTGTTGCAGTCCAGAAACTAATTCAGCTGATTGGGAGGAAATTTCTGGGAGTGAGAATTGATTCTTTTGGTGAGTTGCCTTGGGAAAAAGTCATGTGGAAGTTTATTGAGATTGAGACGAATATTTTGTGCAATTTTATTATGATTCTGTAGAGGTGATTTCTGCAAAAGTAGATAGTGGAAAGAGTTTGGTCCTTCGAAGAGCATAGTAGTTGTCAAATAATGTAATACAGATTAATTTTATTAACATGAGCAATCTGAGTAAGCAAAAGCGAAGATTTTGTAATAATTTTACAAATGCGTTTTGGATTGAATAATATGTACAAAATCAGGAAGTTTCAAACTTTTTGAGTAAAGATTCATAGCTATTGATCCACACCACTAGCTAGTTGTAGCTGCAGACGTTGAGGCAGAGTTGTTACATTATGTATAGTTGTTACAGACGCTACGTCAACATCAAGTTATCACTGCTGTACTCGTACATTAGCTAGTAGTTGGCACTGGGTTCGTCTAAGAGACATTATATCTTTTCGTCGCTTGTCTAATTTATCATTTTCTATTCGGAGCTTACAAAACAGCCTAGTTGTTTTATAAGGTCGTCGTTTAGTTTTGCTTTGGGCTTGGAATACAGTTTTATGACCTTTTGGGTCTTTATCTTTTTAATTTTGACTAATTAATGAGACCAGTTTCTGTGAGAAACCTCATCGTACCTAAGTTTTATTTGATCCTCAGAATGCTTTTTGAATCTGTGTTATTCAAATTTTGTGAAGGCTTACAAAAGTTGATTTGAGGGGACTTAATTAATGTGCGATAAATATCTCAGCTTAATAAGTTCAAAGTTATTAAATCTGAGGCCTAGATGTTTATCATGCTGATTAATTTGTGCAACTTTCCTGCCCAATTTCAAAAAATCCAAAGGAAATCGATTTATCTAAGGTATAGTTTTAGTAATTTTCTAGCCATTGGCTGTATTCTAAAGAGTAATTTCCTTATTTATTATCAATTTCTCTACAATCTCAAACTGAATAGCTTCTTCTTAAAAGTTGTATTGCTTCTTGAGAAGCTAAGTTTTAATATTTATTAAATATGGGTAGTCAGTCAGCCCATCTATGAGTTTGATGTACACGACCAGGCTGCCTAGACAAGCTATGTCTTGCTACAGCTCACAAAACCTAAAATAGTTGTGATGTTTATCGGATTATTACAGATTGGGCCTTTTTCGCAACCCTTTCTTGAGCAGTTACTTAAAAAATAACCTATTTAGTTCAGATAGCAATGGCAATTCACTAAGAATGTCAAATTTTGTGCACCATTTCCTACACCACTTGGTTATAACAACCGGAAAAGTCAGGTTTAAAAACTTAGCTAGCAAGTGAGCAGTTTTGCGAGTTTTGGAACTAGTAATGGCTTATTAATTGAGGATGGCTGGCAAAGAGATATTTTCATCTACGTAAATCTTCTAGACCTCTAAAGCGCCGACGTAAGTAAGGATCTATCCAATACTAACCGTTAACCCCTGCGTTGTAGTGGCCAAAAAGAGAATAGAATAAATTAGCCCATACGTAATTTAAGGAACAACTTGTTCCTATCCGGCTCTAATTGGCTATCTATTTACCAGCGTCAGCAAAAGATCTATAGCTTAGTTCGGTTCATTTTTCCGATAGTACAAAAGTAGCTGCTAAAGTTAAACCCCATTTTAAGAGCATATGTTGTTAGCGCTCAAACAGAGTAATAGGTCAAAAAGCATTATAAGTGAAATAGCTTTGTCTCTGTCCTTCTTTGACTCCAGATTCCTCTTTTTTATCTGGGCATTTATTATTGATTATTTGACAAAAGTTTTTTAGATTTTGCTGCCGTCTATTTAAAGGATTAGCTTAAGATATTTGTTGGTTGCGATTTTAAGAAACTACTAATCGATCTACTTGAGACCCAAGATAAAAGACAGAAATAGTTTTTGAGCATGTGTGAGTTCATTCGAGCCGTTTTTCCTTTACTAGATGCTTTCTTTTATGCATTATTTTACAGTAACTATTAAGTAGCTCCTCAATTTGGTTGAATTGGGTATCACTTTGTGTTGCTGAGAGTGATGAGATTTAGACCGCCTGCGTCTCTTTTTCTTCTCAGGTTACTATTATTTCGGCTATTTCAGATCTAGCTACTCTTGTTTTTCTTGATTGCTTTCTTTTATTTATTTTACTGTTTACTCCTATTTCATATAATTGGCTTTAATAAAGCTTTCAACGTTTAAAGTTTTCTTCAGGATTCCCAAGAAAGGTTTATCGTTTTATTTTATCCTGAGAAGGTAGACTTGCCAAATATTTTTGACTTGCTTCTTGAATTATTATCTGAGCGAAATATTCAATTAATTGGCCTCAACTATTCTTTCAACTCCTTTTATTATCAACTTTTGGTATTATTTGAGATAAATGCTCAACTTCTCTAAATATTGGGGAGTTTACCTTCAGCAGTAAGCAACTTGGTGTCTGAGACTTCCCTCTTGGAACTTTGTATTTTGTTAGCGTAGTTTCTTCGTGCGAATTCCTATTGATACTCGACTACCTTGAGTATTTTCTAGGTGTTGCCAGATGTACTTGTTTGTAGCCACATTTTTTGCAGGTGTTCGCGGCAAGGGGTGAGCGGCAAGTAGGACAAATGCGAGTGTTGTTGAGCATTGAATGATAAAGTTATAAGGGAGGTTTGGCGGATTTTATCTGATTATTTCACTTCTAAATATATATCAACTAAAACAACTAACAATCACTTTTTCTACAGTAGGATTACGTAGAAATCTTCCCCTTCCCGGTTGGTTACTTTAAACAGCTTCTCCAGGACATATACTGGCATGAAGCCAAACAGCCAAAGATACAGAACGAAGTAATGGGCGGCATCAACAATGAATTCATTTAGCCCGATATCTTAGATCCAGCTTCCAGTTTGTAAATATGCAACGAAGATCCAGGAAGGAATGATGAGAATATTGCTAATGAGTACTCTTATCAGTTTGTTTTTGAGAGTTCCTTGACTCCACTGATTAACAGACATTTTTCTGTAGCAAAAACTTATTCCGAACACAGCGCCTATCCATCCGAATAGAGAGGCAGTCTGAAGGAAATTGAACCAAGGTCCTACAACTTAGTCATATCTGTAGTTGATATCGTCATATTCGTGGTAACTAGTACATTCGATATAGTTCCTAACCCAGTCGATATCCAAGAAAACATCTTGCCCAGAATAGACAATCAAAACAAAGGCCATAAGCAAGCAGATGAAGAGCAGCCAATAAAACACATACTTTTTGGCATCCACCTGGATAATCGTAGATTTTTTTACTGCCTGGTCCAGCACATTGTTGATGGATATGGCGATCATAGCAAGTAGCAAGAAGCAAATGATGCTCAAAGCGATGTTAAGCAGAAAAATTGTACCTGTGAAGTAGTTTAGGAATTGGATTACACCAATCAAGACAAGAACAAAGATTCCTGCAAACAGTTCTTTTAGAGACATGCTACCGGCGAAAACTTCGCCTGCCTTCTTTTTGCTGTTGTAGAACAAATAATAAGGCACGAATAGCAAAAGAATGAGCCCGGTCGAAGGATGTGTGTAGTTGTTAAGGCAATCGCAAGAGAGTATAGTGTTTGTTGTCCAGAATGGTCTTGCCCCTCCGTAGAAAAGCTGCAACAAGGAAACGATGTATATAACTGCCATTGATACGTATATTATTTTGGTTGTTTTGAGGGCGTCGACAGCCACATACATCGAGATGAAGATATGCGTCAGAATAAAAAATTGATATCTGAACTTTGATAGTTTTCCAAAAAATTAGAGAAACCCGTTCGTGATCTGGTCAGGGAGATATTGAGAGCCACTGTGGATGACTAGATCACTGCTGACCTGCAAATCCGAAAGGATTTGTTCCTCTCTTTAGATGATAACTTGGTAAAAGATGCGTTCAAGAATGATGAGTAAGCAGATAGAGAAGACTGCTATCACTTGGAAGAGCAAACGTTTTTTGTATTTTTAGAGAGTCTTGCTATTAGAATCTTTTTGTTCGATTTCTAAGTGCTACTACTCCTTCATTGATTATTATACCTATCAGCAAAATCAATAATCATGAAAAGCATAACTGGATTGGCTATTTTAGAATTTAAACTCCCTAAAAAATAAAGCTTTCTTGGCTCATTCAGAAGGATAACAAAATCTTTTCACAAATGCCTCCATTAACGTAGTATGATTGTTCGTTTAAACTTAGATTACACAAAAGAGGAAAACCTCGCTCTAATTTTGAATATATTGAAGTATCAGGTATTTATAGCAAGTGTTTAAAATCAAATATTGGCACCCCCGCCATAATAATCTTTTGAATGAACAGTCCAGCAGTTCTAAACTCCACTCTTACCCCCAATACATCAAAATCGAAACTTAACACTAACTCTCCACTTGACTCTTGGATGAAAAATACTCAATTCAGATTCAAACTTGGGTTCTATACATTTACAAGAAAAAGTGCAGCCAACAAACCACCAAATACCATGCTTCAACTTTCATAGACCAAAGCTTAATAAAGGAAAGAAGCTGAGCCTCAAAAATAAGTGCCGTAAAGTAGCTGGGGGTCGACTATCACTCCTCTTAAGTAAGTTACTATAAAAGAAGAAATTTTTAAAGCAAACCTAGCAACTGAAGAGAAGGAAATTAGTAATGATTCAGAGTACTTACCTAACACTAAGTACAAAAGAAAAAAGAAGAAAGTAGTCAAAAAAATCAAAGCGAAGTGCTATAAAAAACAACGAAACTTAGGGAGGAAATTATTTTGAGCGAATATGTAAAGTTTGATAGGAATGTTGTTTGATCTCAATTTTTAATATGCAATGAATTGTGCTGGGATAGAATATGATGGAAGCTTAAACTTTTTAGGAATGGGTTAATAAATCAATTTTATAATGTCAACGGTGCCCAAACTCACCTATGCAAGTAGCTGCAGACTAATTTAGAAATAGGAAAGGGGCCAAAAGCAAAGGTGGAGAGCGCTTCATCTGAACTAACCAGGAATAAAGGCTAAAAGTCAGATGATTTGTTTTCACATATGAACCAAGAAAACCTGAAATACATTCAGAAGGAACTCAAGCTCAAGAAAAATAGGTCTGAGCAAGAACAGTCTAAGCCTAATCAGCTAGATTTCAAAGATATGCCTCTGGAAGTTGAGTAGTAAATCACACACAGAGATAAATTATATCACAAATACCGACAGAATGAGGAAGTTCCCTAGAGAGAGTCTCACCTTTAGGAGACCTAACGTCGCAGCGATAATGAAAAACCTCTTTTTATGGTTTTCAATGAGTAATTTGAGGAAAGCTATGTCCCATAAGAAAGGTTTATCTAACATGGGCAGAAAAATTAAATCAAACTGATCTAAAATACGCCAAACCTACCTTAAAGCAAAATGTATCAATCTTTGCCTCAGGACGAGGGAAAAAAGAGAATAGCTTCAATATAAAATCATTTTGGAGAGGCCATGTCCACTAACTTGAATAGACAGGATGGTGGGCAGTTCATTGAGTTTCTTGAAGAGTATATCAGTGATTTGAACCAGAGTATTCACATCAAAACCAAACAGAATGAAGATGTATCAGTTGATAAGCAACAGTTTGATTAACTGAGAAACAGCAAGCAAAAGCAAAGCTCCAGAAATAAAGCAGGCCAGTAGAAAAGACCCTTAGATTAATAGCTGAAAGCTAATATCAAAAAACTTGAAAAAATCAAGAGAAGTAGCGACACTTTTGGAGAGCCGAATAGCAAATTTACTCTGAAAAGCTAATAATTGCAGAGCCAAACATAGGTGCGGCAGCTTTAGCTTCAATACAAAGAAGAAAAGCTAAATAACATCAATTTAGCAAAATAAATAGAAAAGTTACGCGAACTTTTGGACGTGAAATAAAATGTAAAGGTATAATAAGTTAGATAATCAAAAGGTTAGAGATATAGAATGAGCTCTTCCAAGAATAGATTTTGCATGCGCAAAAAAAGCAAGAAATTTTGAATAGGAATAGAAAGTCATCTTAAAATATAAGAGATTTCCCCAATGTTAAGAATAACAGCAGAATGACAAAAAATATAAATGATTAAAATTTCTAACAGAGAGATACCAGCACCTACCACCATCGAAATGCCTCAGCAAACGCCCAAAAAGCAGCTATGAGCTATAGAAGCAGTTTTAAAGTTTTTGACGATTTCGCTGAACTATTTTAGAACAACAACAATATCTCCCATAAAGATCGCCGTTTTCGATAGAAGATGAATAAGAAATAAAATGAGTCTTTGTAAAGATTGCAAAAGTAGTATGGTTAGTTCCTATAATCATAAAAACTTGATTACCGAGAGATGAGAGGAGGCAGGAAGAAAGCTCACTAAGTTATGTATTGATATTCGGACAGATTAAGTAAAGATGGTTACTGGCTCAAACAATTAAATTTTGGTTTACTACAATTAACATTATTCGCCTAAGTGTTGACTATGAAGATCAAATTGGACCTTCGTATGAGATATATTTGATTATATTATCGAAGGTATGAAGATTTTGGTATTGGCTGTTTGTGCATCCTCCCATAAGATGAAAAAAGCAAGGTAATCTTATGTCTATTTGCTGTTGGTGAGAAAAAGGACAGGTATCTGCAGAAAATTTGCATTAGTTTAAAGAATTGTACACATGGTTAGGTGCGAAGGTCGTGACAAAAACCACACTTATTTCCTTGGGGACAATAGCCTTAGTAATAAAGTTTACGACATATTTTCGGTGGGGGCAGGCTTAATGATTTTTCTCTTGATTGAGTGAGAAAAGAGACATTTTAAGCCTTATTTGCACTTTCCCATATAAAAATGAATGCAAGGAAAGTTGCAGTTTTCAACATGCTTCTTTCCGCATTTTGGTTGCCCATTCTGCCCTCCTTCTTCTGTGCATTTACTCAGTCCAAAATATTGGCCTGCACAGAGGGTTTTGATGCCTTCGAGTTACTGTTTCAATCTTTCTTTTTTCAGGGATTGTTGGCTCTGCATATTTAGAACTTTTAATAGAACCAATAATGACTAGAAACAAAGCTTAAAGCTTGAAGATTGCGGTATATATCGGCACAAAAAGCAAGATGAAATATAAAAAAATATTGTGTATTGTGATAGCGCTAGCATAATCGTGGTTATTATGCTCTGGTGCCAGAATTTTTTGTTTGTCAAAAATTAAAAACCCTATAATAAGGTGTATCTCCCAGTTTTATTTTCAGCAGCTAAATAAATTACATAAGCCTTTCTCATTCAGAAATTCAGTTACGAAAACTTAAATGACTGTTTCTCATAGTCAAATCAATAAAATTAAGAGAAATTATTAGCTTGTAAAAATTTGAGCAATGACCTCCATTTAACCCGCATAGCTCGCTTACGACAAACTGCAGAGCGACCAATACTAAGCTATTTAAACGTGGAGAACTAGTACCTTCTGTTTTGAGAGAAATGGTGTTAAATGTTGCCTTCAGCAGCGGAGATAGAACTGTTGGAAAATGTAAGAAAAGATAAAACACCTAGCTTTTCTTTATTACTGTGAGTTTCCATCTTAAAGAACCTAAGATAAAGTATCTTGGTAGATTTTCAAGAAGATGTCTACTTTTATCAAAACCAAAAACCCAAACCAGTGCAGAATATACCACAAAAGATCAATCAACAAATATAAAACCATTTCACACTTTCTGGCAGAAATCAAGCACAAAATTGCAGAGTTGGACAAGATTTTGCTAACGTATAAGCATTAAATATTTGCACTTCTCCCCTAACAGCTGCAATAAACTAGTCAATAAAGTCGGGGAAGTAAATTTCACCGATAACTTGAAAACTCATAGAAAATCAAGGAGAATAGCTAAAAATAAAGGTAGTAGCCCTAAAATCGTGAGGAAAGTCAAGAAGAATACAAGATTTAGGGCGAAAAATAAAAGCTAGATTTCATGAAAACTAATACAACATGTAAAGAGTAGTCCTAGGAATAAAAGAGCCAAAGGCCAGAGTTTGAGCCTTTGATTGGACTCGAAAAACCATACCCTATCAATTCTTTTTCGACTTTTTTACTAAATCCAACCAACAAGCAATAGAGCAGCTTACCATTATTTACTGGATTTTCGAATATGTCCGTATTTAAGCCGACGGGATTAGCCGCACCTTAAACTAGATCAAAGGAGCAGTAATGGCAATAGTGCTACCAATTATACGTGGCGTGGACTACAAAGTTAAGCAGACTTATGAGCAATTATGATTGATAACTTTTGCTTTATCGTCTATGCTTGATTTTCATTTCAATTAACAAAATTATCAAAGTACATAGTCATTCTGGACAGATGAAGCTCAAGTTGATATAGTGATTAATCTTTTTTAGCTCACCATAGCCCAAACCAGTAGCTTTCAGCCCCCATTCTACTTAAGCATCAAAATCATGATGTTCAGGAAGGTTGAACCTATTGTTGCAAAGGATCCAATATAGAAGCCAAAGTAGTCCATTTGAGTTCACAAAGATAGGAATTGTTATTTTATGGAAAATGGCAACTGTAAATTGTTGGTATAAACTTAATTGGAGCTATCAAGAAAATGGCAAGTGATGCATCATATTTAAGTCTTCTGTCCGTTGGGCCAAGTCACTGTGCCTTTGTGAGGTTTGCCCTCTTTGAACCAGCCTTCAAATTTGGTACCATCACTCCACTTGTAACTCACAACTTCATTTTCACTCAACACTCCATCACGGAAGGTTCCACTCATTTCGTCTCCAAGCTCATAAAGTATTGTCCCTAAATTACAAATGAAAATACCTTTTCCGTGTTTTTTATCATTGAGATAGCCTCCCTTGTATTTGATCTTTGAGGCCATGCTAATATATGAGCTATCTTCCCCATTTCTGAGGTTGTTTTTCATATTTCCATAGTATTAGTCCCCGTTGGGGTATTTAATAGTTCCCTCTACAAACTCGTTATTTTCGAATCTCCCCTTAAATTCAGTCCCGTCTGACAATTTTAGATTGCCTCTTCCCGTAGCATTATTTTTTGACCATTGGCCATTGTATGTGCCGCCAATAAATGCAAAATATCCGCTACCTTATTTCTCTTCATTTTTCCAATCACCATTGTAATACTCTTCTGGAGAGTAGCTGTAGTTTCCACTTCCATTTTTCATTCCATTAGCCCACCCTCCTTAATACACGATTTCGCCAGTCTCCACACTTATAATGGCACCATGATTATTCTGTTTTCCGTCTTTGAACTCGCCCTTATAAATGATGTTATACTTTTTGAAAAAGTATTCACCTTGCCCATGGTATTTGCCATTGACTATCTACCCAGTGTAGACGTCTCCATTGGGTAGATCAATGGTTTTAGGCCCATCCTTTTTACTGACTTGGACGATTTGTTCTAAATATTTGTATCTTTACATGGCCTTAAGGGTTTAGGAATGATTTAATTCCTTTCAGGAACAGTGTTCTGGTTTTTGACATTATTATATTCAGCGTTGATTGCGTTTTTGTTGTTTTCTTCCTTCTGCCGATAGCTATTCTTTTTCGCTACTTCAGGTTCAGACACTCTGGCTGAGTTCCGCGGACTATTGCTTCCTGATATCGTGGGAGTAGTCTTTTATTTAGTTTATAACAGCTGTTTCTTGGATGACAGGGTATTGTTGGTTATTGGCTATTTGTTGTCGAACTTGGCTGTAGGCGAACGATTGGCTATGCTGACTAATTTTGTGTTTTTGGGGGAGAGTTGCTTGCTGCTTAGCATCCGCCGCTGCGTTTCATCCTTCGATGTCATTATAGTTATGAATAATATATCAGAATGACCTCTGCATAAAAAAGTTATCAGATGAGGTATACAATCCAGTAACGTAAAGTCAATAGGTAGGAACTAAATAATAGTATCAAACAGTTTCATACTTGACAACGGGGGTAATGCTGAATCTCTTCTCTTACTTTTTATTGAACTTTATCGCTGAAGCTGGGTTAATCATTTCTTCTTCTATACTCAAAGCTTGAATGAAAAGCATTCGATACATTTCATCCTACTCCAGGTCGAGCTAGTGTGACTAGGGATATTTTTTGACAGTTGGCAAGTCATGACTCTCCTCTAGTACTTTGAAGTTGTTGCTAAAGTAGCTTTACTTTTCCTTCTAAAGTTATTTCTGTTGGTTGAACTCGGCTTCATTCAAATGTTACTCCACATCGTCTAGCTCTTTACGAAGTTGGTATTTCAGGCTTCCCAGTTTTTAAAACTGGTCTGTAGCATTGCCAAACGACACCCTCAGCATATCCTCCTTTTTCTCTTGTTAGTCGTTTTCTTGTCTGATTTTATCCAGCATTTTAGTCAGCTTATCAACCTATCCCAAATATCTGTTATGGTTGTCTTTATTCTGATCGATTTAGAGTAGCAATTTGTCGATTTCCATCTTCAACTTCTTATTTTCTTCTTCCTTGTTCTCCAGTAATTTTTTGAAGACGTCATTTTTGCGCTCAAGATCCAGATTTTCCGCCCTAGTTTACAGATATTTCTGCATGTTGATTTCCTGATATCGGTTCATCGGACTATCTCCTTACATGTAAGAATCGATGGTGCTCTTGGTCCGAAAAGCTCTAACTGACCCACCGTTCTAAGTCTGTACTTCAGCATCGGTATACTCGTTATAATTTATCAGAGAATTCCCCCAATCAAAATTTTTGAGGGCGTTCAAATACTTCACATAGTAAATTTCAATATTCCGGTCGTTGTATTCCCCGACAATGTTTCTGAGATAGTAGGCGATTTATTCGAACACGATCCCTATTTCTTTCTTTACGCGGATTACCAGATTTTCTCTCAAATTTAATATCTCTCGTGTTTTCTGAATCGATTCCTGCTTGGTGTGTTCGTACCAGGTAGAAAGTGAACGTTTGAGGATGAACAGTTAGTCAGCAATGCGAGGGTTTTTGTCGATGAGAAGATCAAGGACATTGAGAGTGAGTTTGAATGTAGCGGCTGCGGTTTGTAGTTCTTGGGGGGTGTAGTCCTTTTGCTTGACTGTACAACGTTGTTCGGAAAAGGAAAGGTTGTTCTTTAGTTTGTGGGATGGCGGGGTGAATAGCATTCCTTTAAGAATTTTATTATATGGAATAATACTACAGACAGCAAGCATGGTTATAATAAGGTAGAAGACTGATGATTCTGTATATTTTGGCATCTAGCAACTCATTTGCAGTTGTTTGAAGCTGCAGCAAACAAACCAACATAAAACTAAGCAATCCAAAAGGATTCTATAACTTTATTTGGGTCAAGAATGAAACGGAAATGGATAATACAATAAACCTTTGATTTAGTAGTGATTAATAAAATTTTGCGTAAAAGGTCTTTCAATCAACCTAGCATGTTTAATAGCCTCTCCACAGCTGCCTATACGTTGCCTCCTGTTTGCTTCAGGACTTAGATATTGGTTGCTTAGTTGGTAAAGCCCATTCCTTGCAGTTGCGTTAATTGTTAAGCAAACACTGTTTTGTAGTCGACATTAGTGTTTCCTGTTGCACCTGTGGCTCCAGTGACTCCTAGACCACCTAGCCCTCCATATCCACCCAAGCCTCCTCCGAATCCACCATAGCCTCCCAAACCTGCACCTCCCAGTCCTCCGAGACCGCCCATTTGACTCATGGCTGCTTGCATTTGAGCAGGATCTAAATAATAAAGGAGGTACTAACTTGGCTGAGCATCTGCTTCATGAGTTGAGGGTTGCTGATCATGGCTTTTACTTGAGGGTTGCTATCAGCCATCGACTTAAGCATAGGGTTGCTGTTAACCATCTGCTCCATCATCTCTGGAGTGACCATATCCATCATACTTGCCATCGCTTGAGGGTCCATTCCTCCCAGACCACCCATTCCTCCCATGCCGCCCATACCACCAAACCCTCCCATTCCACCCATTCCTCCCAACCCTCCCAACCCTCCCAACCCTCCCAATCCTCCCAATCCGCCTGTTCCTCCTAATCCTCCAAGCCCTCCTGTGGGGTTGGTGCTGGATTGTGAGTTGTTAGTGTTGTTGGTGGGCTGTTGTGATGAGGTTGAGGACTTGTTGGCGCTTTCGGGAACTTTGATGACAGCATGGAAGGTTTCGCCTTCGATGAGTTTGAGTGTTTCGAGTTGAGTTTAATCCTTGAGTATTTTGCCTGAGTAGGTGGGTATGTACCTTTGTGGATGAGTTTGATATTGGGCACGGTGGAGTTAGTCTGGTTGGCGACTTCCTGCTTGAGTTGTTCGACAGTGCGCACAATTGCCAGGTTGACTTCGAGGGTGATGGGTTATTATTTGGAGGGAGTCTTGAACAAAAGCTTTACCATTTAAAAAATAATCAAATCTATCCAGAAATAGATTTAAGACTGGTAATATAGTTTAACAATTTGGGAAACCATAGAGGTCTACCCCCTCTTCGCTTTTGTTGTTGCTGAGATGATTATCTGCAGCAATTTCGGATGGAACTTCATATCACATCAAATCTACATAATTATTCTAGCTGTTTGGAATTCAAATATTGACCTTAACTTGCAACTATCATCAGCTCACCAAACTACCTACTTATTCGCAAAACTTTGATGTTTCTTAGCAATCACTGATTCAGCTCGAAGATCTGTTTTAGCACCACTCATTCCAGAAGATATCTTGGGTTAGCTTACATAGTAATAAACTTGATGATTTAGTTCAACACAGATCATATCAATTTCCTATCTTTGAGCGTCCTCTTGGCGAGAGTGTAGAACACAAAGTTGACAGCTGCGATCATAACCACTCCCAGAATAGCCAGTACAGTCATCGTTACTCCCATCATCGACTTGATCTGCTAGCTGGAACTGCGCATACCCTACATCCGATTCAATATCTCGAACATCTTCGCTTTCTGCTTGTCCATCCACTAGATTTCTCTGTTGAGGTTCTCGTTATCGTCGAGATTGGGCAGATAGTCAAAGTTGGCCAGCTACAGCTTGGTTTGTATGTCGAGAGTGGCTTTGATTACTTTCTACTACGACGTGGATGTGCAAAAAGTGTAGGTGTTGGAGTGATCGGCTATCTTATTGATAGACTATGAGTATCTTTTGGGCACTTTGACAGCCACTTCATGCCAGCCATGAGCCTAGTTGTCTTGGCTCATCACATCCATGCGGTAGTTGAGGGTGTCAGTGGTGACCTTGAAAAGATACTTTTAATCTTTTTCTGCTGTTATTGATCAAGTTACGCAAATATTCATAGAGGCACACTGGTCCTTCGTTGCGGTCTACTGTCACTGTCAGCCGAATGCTGAACACTCCCAGCACCCACAAACACAACATCAAAGCGTCTCTAAGACCCATTATTATCTTTATAAAGTAGATTTGAAAATGACTGAAGTTCCGTTATTATCATTTGGATACTCCATAGTCTAAAAATAAAGTAAAACTGGCTTGAAAATAGCCGATAAATGGTTGGAGCATGGGTTCAGGTTAAAGATATAGCCTGATAGAGATTGGTAATTAAATTAATAAAATTATGCAAAAAATATAAAGCAACCTAAAAACAGCTCAGGATTTATTTTCACCTTGGGACGACGACCGCGAAATGGAATTAGTAGCGATAAATTCAGTTATGTACGAGGCCTAAAAGTAACAAAGGTGGCGTAATAAACCACCGAGAATCCCCAAGTTTTCCAAAGAGCTGGCGACTGTGACTATATAAGATGAGGCGAAGAAGACTTTGCTGCATGTGGAGTAGACTGAGAAAAGTAAAAAGATGTAGTTTTTGAAGGATTATGTAGATAGGAAAAAACAAAGCTCTCAGAAAATGGAGGCTGATCTGCCTCAGGGTTTTAATAACTTTAAATTGCCTCCCATCCACAAAAGAAAGTCCACCTTAGAAGTTGACTAAAACTCCAAAAAGGTCCTTTAAGACACTTTGAATCAGCTGATCGATAATACCGCCTAAGTGGATAACTAAGAGTAACTTATTTTTAGGAAATACGGTGAACACAAAAAGAAGAAGACAAACGTAGAAAGAAGCTTAAGTTTCGGCTACCACCCCATCAGAATAATGAATGTCAAAAGCGATTTCTAGAAGAAATACGATACTTTATAGAGCTCAAGTGTACGATAAAAGAGAAGTTCTGAGGCGATGCTTGCAGAACTAAAGCTGAAAGGCAAAAAATACTCATGCGAAATCAGGACCAATAGAAGCAATAGAAACAACAGGATAGATAGTATTAGCTATATACCCACCCAGCCCAAAATAACTCCTCATTACATGCTATTCGGTCACAATAAAGAGGACGTAATGAAGAAGGTACTGCAGCAGCTGCAGCACAAATTCAAATAGAGTAAATGATTGTGTTTTTAATAATCGTTCAGATAGATTGTAGAGTCTCCATGAATTGTATTCCATGAAGAGTACTCATTTGTATTTTGGATTTCGGTTTCATTAGTTTTGAGCATTATGTTTCGTCAAATTAGTAATTTATACACTTTAAGAGTAATTTTGGTAACCGGATTATGGGTTTATAGATTGTTTATCATTTACCCGGATTTCATGCCAGCTCATTTAATGTTGGAACTTACTAAAGTATATTTTTATAAACTATGTAGTTTAATACTATGATGTTTCTGTAGTAGTAGCGAACTGAACTCATAAGTTTATGGATAGTCCCTGCATAGTTAAAGGCGCACTTAAATTTAAAAAGAAAGCAGAATCCAACCCTATCAAGACTACAGTTTAACTTCCTCCCAAACAAATGTAGACAAAAGGGTCCTAGCTGTAAGAAACCACACAAAACCTGATAAATCTATAGAGTGACTCAAAAGAGCCTAGACTTGAAAAGACTGCCGCTGAGAAAGCCTTTGAAATTGCAAAGAAGAGTCGTTTAGTTCATAATTATTCCGAAAGAATACTTCTATCGAATAGGTAGCGATTATAGAAGAGGAATAAGGTTTTGTCGAGGTTACCAGATCACGAAGATTTGTTCAGGATAGGAGATAAGATACAAAAAGGGTATTGATCCAGATTTCTTACATTTTATTACAAATATCTATGAATTCTAATAAGATAAAGCGCAATCCACAAGAATTTATAAATATCTGTTCCCAAATCCTATGGCCTCAGAGTTTTTTTTTGTTCTTTTTGGCCAGTTTCTAGGCAGCAACGTACGCCAGATGCTATTGAAGGTATCTTTACTGCTTTTTGTTATGTTCCCGGAACAAGAACAGTAGATCTCCAACTACCTTCATTTAGAACTCTTATTTGTTCATGCGCCCATAGTTTTGATAGTAAAGTTCGTAGGCTCGATCCATAAAAGTTCGCCCGCATATGCTCTCCTATGAAGCTTGCTAGATGGCCTGCATGATTTGTTACAGTTCATACTAGGAGACAAGAACGGGGCTGTAGGTTTGATACAATTAATTCATTTTGGATGAATCGAATACCTACTCCCATTCGGCGTAAAACCTTTTCTATGATTTTTAGGCGTATTTGTCAAACTTTTTTAGTAGGTTCTACGGCATGTCTTACTAATATTTGTCAATTATGGAAGGTTATTCGAATTTGTGATTAGATAGCTATGTTGTCTTACTAATTTATTGCTCTACCTCTTTGGTTGCCTAATTAATATTTTGAGTTTAAGCGGGTTTATTGGAAGTTGCTTCATTTTTGAACTCCTAAACCTAATACCTTTTTATGCAGTAAAGAGAAGGGTTCGTATCATAAACAGAGCCGTAATTATTAGTCTAAGTAACTTCAAAAGAAGGCTCTTTTATTGAAAAATCCTTAGATTATTCATGCACAGATGTAGGAGATTCGGATTTACCCCTTTACCCACAAAACTACTGCTATCTATCTCGAGAACTCTCTTCTTTGGGTGAACTACTAGAGAGGCTGATGCGAGCGCTATTTAAAGAGCTATAGCTATATTCCTCAGTTTACGACTATACACTCTATGTGGTTGCATTACTTTCTAAAGAAGAAGACTAGCGTATCCTTTTGGGCAATGGTACGGAAGTTGAAAAGGCTCCCTAGAAACGCTGCTGATGGATTCTGTTATTTTGTAACAAGTTGGTTTTATCCTTTGGTTTCATCTTTGAAGATATCGATTCAATTAGAAATGATTATAATTTGGCCACAATCATCATTCGAATGAGCGGGAGATGATCTATTTTGAAATGGACTCTACCACAGTCTATTACATAGGCAGGTACTAACCTATTCAAGTTGAAAGAGAATCTGCTGCATCGCCTAATCACCAATTTAACCCAAATTAGCTACAACTATAGCCTTAAAATCATAAAACACAGAGTTTCACAACCTAAATCGGAGGAATTGCTTTGAATGTTAATTCTTAACCAATTTAGCTTAAAAGAAATCATGGAAACTAATACAGGCACTTCTAGCCGTCTAATAAACCAATTCCTAAATTTAGCGTACATTTAGTATAAATTAGGAGCTGCAGAGATGCTTAGTAACATTAAAAGAAGTAGTCCCTGAAATGTTCGGAGACTAATTCATCGACCAATTCTATAAAAGAGTGTATTAAAGGATATATCAACAATAAAGGTACAGCAAAAATGCTGAGCTTACAAGTAGGTAGGACATTTCTAAAAACCTAGCAAATCTAGGGGATATATTGCAGCCTCCTGCCAGAAACAGTTTGTCGATTGCTGTTAGCTAGTAACCAAGCTGCAGAAACTAAAAATGCAAATCTGAGTAATCATCAAAATGCATCAAAAGTGAGCTATAGAATTACAATTAGTTTCAAACTTAGCCAAACTAGAGTTATGTGCATAGCAAAAGGTTTTACATACAGAGCAAGCCGGTCGAAATAATGAGATCAGAGTAAGTGATGTAGACTATAAACCAGCAGGACTTGATTAAGATTGTCAAAATTGTTGCATCAGCCTTTTGCGAGAAGGGCTACAATCTTGAAGCTATTTAATAGCAACTGACCAGGAAAAATCTCAAACGCTATGAAAGAAAAATTGACTTCTATAAAGTCCTATCCCATATCGTCTACAAGGCATATAACTTTCTGCATAAATATTTGGTAGAGTAATGCCAGAAATAGGTTGTTTCATTAGCCTAGCATTGCGGACATTAGTTCTTGACGTCTTTTTTGATTAGCTGCACCAGAAACTTGTAATCTTCCAGCTGTTAAACCTTTTACAAGATAATAAAAGGACAATGCAGTTTGAGCAGCCAGTAGCTGACTCCTGATATGGCAGTCAGGCTCTACTAATAGCTAGAAACACAAATCATGTGCTTGTGCAGCAACTATCAGATACATGGGAATATGGGATATGAAATATTTCAAAATGATGATGGCCTGGATCTGCAGTAAACACTTAAAGTAGAGGATACCATAAGAAACATCCAACCAACAGCGAATGAGTCTGGCAAAGTTGCTCGCCCGAGGCAGCTAGAGTTAGTTAATAAGCTGAACAAAATATGGAGTGTCCATCATGAATCTTAAATGATAAAAGCGTACAAATAGGGAAAAGGTGTGGCCGAGATAGTGGCTCATTTGAAAAGCAAGTTCCCAAAGAATAGCGAAGCATTCACACCGATTGGCCTCAGAAGCATCCTCTATAAGTTAATGCGCAAGGCTATCAAGAAATTTTATAATTTCATCTACAGGTATGGAACAAACAGGTTACCTCATATGAATAGATTGAGCACACAGGAATCCGCAGCTGTTTTATATAATTTCGAGGGGTATTCGGTAAGAGTGTGTCTGTTGGATATCCATCTGCTTTAGGCCTATGACTAAAAGATCGTATCTGATACGATAAAGGAGTTGACTAAGTACTTAAGATATGTTGAAGCGGTGCAAAGAATGCCTAATCTTGTGTAGATATCTGGAGAGTAAAAGACTAACACCTTTATTACGAGAAGTAAGATATTTCCGTATAACTCTCGAGGTTTCTTTCGGAATTGAATGATTTCTTCGATAGATTTACATCAATCTATCGGCTACGGTATATTTGAAGGAACAAACATTAAATTTTTCAATAATTGTAAATTATCGTCTATGCCCTATATAAAAGACATCTTTCTTCAAAATAGTTACTTTAAAAAACGATATGGAAGAGCATGATGATCTATCCTCGATTGCTCAAAGTATCAGTTATGTAATAAAATTCATATCATTTTTCGACTAAAAGTTCCAAACTCTTAGCTTTCGTTCCGTTTCCAGTCATCAGATATATCTTTTCCCCGGACATTGAGCAGGCCTTTGCTCCCCTCAAATCAGAGAAATAAATGTCTACAACCACTATATTCAATGCTTGGCTTTAGTTATCATAGTACCACCCATCTTCTACAACTTCGTTGTTCTCGTTGATTCCTCCCAATATGATGAATCCCTTCGATAGGGGTACCATAATGGGCATTTATCTGGGTCTGATACTGTTTGTAACTTACGTTTTTTCTTTTATTACCAACTCTCCATCATAGAGTGAGAGTGGGATGAAAAACATGGTGTTGACGATCTAGGATTGATGGTTTCTTCCCCCAAAAATGCATATGAAATCTTTGTCGTTCTCAGACTCAACTAGCACCATTTTCATGTTAAATCGGCCAGGCATGTAAAAAGATTTCCATCTTGGCTTTTTGCACTCTAGGTTTACCCAGCTTAGCTAATCGACTACCTATTATGATTAGTTCAACCCTCCGTAAATGATGTAGTTTTTATTGTAAACTACTGCACTGTGGTTTTTTCGTGCTTTGTTGTTCATCCCTTGGGTTTAAATCAATCTCCAGCTATTCTTTGAAGTCGAATATGCTGAGAAATCAGTATAAAAGCAACGATCTTTCAACTTTTATTTGTATTCTGATACTCCACCGAAGAGAATTAAGTCTTTTTGATAGCAAGTGAGCGTATGTCCATAACGTGGCGTAGGGTTATAAAGAGATTAATGCTTTACCTCAGACCATCGACCTTCAAAGTATTTGTAAAAATATTGCTTGATTCCGTCATTGAAAGAACTTGAGCACGAAATACCCCCATATAAATAAATAGCATTTTAGGCTTTACAGTAGGCGATATCGTAGCCTGAGCAGCTAGGAGGGTAGTAAATGTTAGAAACGGTAGGTTTAACAATGAGTCTTTTGAGGTAGTTGACGTACTACCAGTTTTTTATGCTGTTACTAAAAACAGTTTAGCTTTCCCGCATCTCTGGTTTCTTCATTATGTCAGTTTTGGTCTCTAATTTTCTTTGAACGGAATTAAACCCTCTCTAATAGATTGTCGGGATTGGTTATTTTTTGAAGCTCTCCCTATCCGAGGTTGACAATTGACTAATGAGTAGCTTATTTAGTTGCATTTAATGTTACAATTCTTCTTTGCGAGTGGTTTTTTGTTTTATGCTCATTGTTCTAATTCTATTTCTATTTTCTTTTTGATAAATAACAAATACTTTAGATAGAAAACCAGACTAATTAGATCAAATTCATTCCTACCAACTAATAAGCTCAGAACGGTTTGCTGTGGATTTTGCAAAGAAAGAAAGTTAAAGGGACAATCATGGAATGAAATTTTACTAAGAGAAAGGAAAAACACTAAATTAATAATTTTTTTATATCAAATAAAAGTTCTTGATTCTCCATGTTTCAGTACTACAAACTCATTTGGCTGCAATCCATTCTCTTTACAAGCTTTTAAAAGGTCGTATTTAGGCTGAGCAAAACCTTATCTTCCCATTGAAAATGTACCCCAATGCACTCCTAATGATTGCCTGCTTCTAATCAGTCTGTGTATTTTTACTGCTTCTTAAGGGTTTATGTGCTGAGGTTTTAGCAAATCTCTTGGTTCGTAGGCACCTATAGGTAATATAGACAAATCAAAAGGACCAAAAGCTTCTCCTATCTCTTAGTAAACTTCGGAAAAACCAGTATCTCCAGAGTAGAAAATCTTTTGTTTATGAGGAGTTTCGATTACAAAGCCTCCCCAAAGTCTCATATTGAGATCAGAAATTCCTCTCCTAGCCCAATGGCAAGCAGGAACAAAAGTAATCCTATATTTTCCTTCTTTCAGTTCAACTTCTATTGTTTACATCCAATCCATAAGTTTACTTCTCGATCCTTTTGGAAATAAGTCTCCTGAGCCAATACCGGCCACAAAAAGTGGTTTGAATTAGTCTTAAAGTTCCTAAAGAGAGTTAGTATCGCAATGGTCGTAGTGATCGTGACTTATAAGAACTACATCAATTTTAGGTAGTTATTCTACTAGGCAAGCAGGCGGCCGATACCTTTTTTTCGCCTTTTTTTAACTGAACACAGGATCAATGATGAACTTGTCCGAACCCAGTTGTATAACAACTGTAGAGTGCCCAATCCAAGTACATGTTATTTACTTTTATGCTTGTTCTTTGAAGCTAGGTTTAATCATCGGCAACTACTTCTCAATGAACTAAAAATCTTCTTTTCTTGTTGGTTTTTTCTTGCCTTAAGTTTCATGAGTAAATTTGAAGGTTAGGAAATCGATAGCACCTTAAAAGATATTCTTACTGATCATCGAATCTTTGATTTCCGGAAACCTTAAATCGAACTCGTAGCTTTTAAAGTAGCCACCTTACAGCTTCAAAGAAGGAAGCAAATATTTGAACTTCTTCTCAACCTTATTAGAGATACTCTTACTTACTTCTTTTCTATAGTTTGTTTAGTTGGCTTTTCAGTTGACTCCATTGATAAGCTGATGAGAAGAATGCTCAATAATATTATTTGCGAAATCATTAATTCTGATGATATGCTTTTAAGGCTATTTAAATTATATGTTTATAGGGGTTGGG
>Ga0316217_10001678_pt1 | contig 28211 bp, 18 predicted proteins | sample 1anoAmetaG_FD_203633 | JGI IMG/M metagenome (GOLD analysis project Ga0316217, IMG submission 203633) | Freshwater microbial communities from Trout Bog Lake, Wisconsin, USA - 1anoA | ecosystem: Environmental > Aquatic > Freshwater > Lake > Hypolimnion/Profundal zone | place: USA: Wisconsin... | reverse complement strand
GGCCCGATGACCGCTCCACCAAAAAGCAAGGCCACTACTTGGAAAGAAAAAGAGCTTCGCAGTGCTGTGAGCCAGATGGGTCCATTTATCTGAGCAGAGGTGGGTGAGTTTAGCTGAGCGCCATAGCCCAAGAGGTGGCTGCCTAAACAAGTGGTAATGGCCGGGGTAGTCAAGGCTGCCCCGGCCTTTTTTATAACCAAAATTTATGAATACGAATCTCACACAATCCCACATCGATCCGCGAGCCTTTCAATTGGCGGACAGACTCTAGCCTGGGGTCAAAGCATGATGAGGTTCGGACCCGTCACCAGTTGATTCTCAAATATATGAACACTACAGCTCCGATAGTCACGAGAACGCCAGCCACGCTGATGCCGGTGCCCAAAATCCCTGGGCTTCCAGCGATCGATAACGCGACCCAGTTCGTCAGCAACACATCCATCGTCAGCCCCAAGGAACTGGTCTGCGGCTTGATTCATCAGGGAACCAAAGCAGTGTTGGCGAGTGGCAGCAAGGTGGGCAAAACTTGGGTGCTCCTCGACCTGGCGTTGAGCGTTTCGACCGGTACCAATTTCCTTCGCTGGCCAACCAACAGTGGCAAGGTCCTGTTCATCAATTTCGAGATCCAGCGGGCGTTCATCAGGTCGCGGGTGGAAATGCTGATGCAACGCCGTGGTATTGCCAAAGCCGACAACCTCAATCTGTGGAACCTGCGTGGCAAGACGACCAATTTTGATGCTCTGGTGGCCAACATCATCCGCGAGCTTCAAGGCAAAAATTACGCGCTGATTATCCTCGACCCCATCTACAAAGCCATGGTCGGCAAGTCAGAGAACATGGCCAGCGGTGTGGGCGAGCTTTGCCACCAGTTGGAGCGCCTGGCTGAACGCACTGGGGCTGCTGTGGTTTTTGCCCATCACTTCACCAAGGGCAACGCAAAGAAGAAGGCGGCGATTGATCGGATGAGTGGCAGCGGTGTCTTTGCCCGGGATGCGGACAGTATAATCACGCTCACTGAACATAAAGTTGCCGGCTGCTATACAATTGAAATGACCCTGCGCAACCTCGCCCCGCAGCACCCGTTCGTTGTGCAGTGGCATTATCCGGTGATGATCGAGCGCGATGACCTGGACCCGGAAGAGGTGCAGTCTGAACCCGAGGAAAACCTGGATGGCTACGGGCAGGTGGTCTACGACATCCTGAAGGCCAACAGCATGACGAACGCTGACTGGCTGGCAAAGTGCATAGATGCACAGGTATCACGAGCCACGTTCTATAGAGTCAAAGCTCTGCTGCGGGAGAACGAGCATGTCACGTACGACGCCTGCAGCAAACTCTGGAGCACCACGACGACCCCTGAGACCAGTGAGACTCCTGAGACTGCTGGGACCGGGCACGCGACGGAGAGCACGGAAATCGGGAAGGTGGCCACACCGGGCTGAAGCCACGATCGCCTATAAACGAAATGCGCGCGAAATGCCACAATTTCAGAGCCGGACGCACGTAAAAATCGATTGCTTTCAGGTGCCGGCGAACTCAAAAACCGGCGTTATCACAGAATACGATGAGCAAACTTCGATGAGCGGCGTTTTGATTGCAGGAAAATCGAGATCTCAAGCCTTGGCTGACCCAACAATCTTCAAGACAAGTCCTGCAACCTGTAAGAAAACCCGCCCTGTTGTCGTTGTCTTGAGTGAGGATCAACAACGATCCGAAACAACAACAAAACATCAATATGAATACCAAATCCATCAATAATCGTATCGCGGTTTCCGTAGCATCGATCACCCTGGGCTTGACCGGAATGAGCAATCTCCTGGTCCCCGCCAGCGCCACGGCTGCCCCGTTGGCCAATGGCCAACAGAAGACAATCACGCAGCTGATTGAAGCTGGCCATTGTGCCCATGATGGACTGCTCGCAATGGAGCCTGCAAACCTTCCTGCCAATGGGAAACTGGCCACCTTCACCAAATTGTGTAAGCCCGTCGGCTTCGTTGCGGGAGCAGTTCAAGGTGTCAACGGTGCAAAGTTGCTGCGTGAAGGCAATGCCGGGGAAGGCGGTGCTGAATTGACCGGTGCCACTGCCAACACAATCTCCGCCTGTGCCGCTTATGCTGGCCAAGCGGGGTTGTGTCAGATTGCCGGGGCTGCTGGTGCCGGCATTGACGGGGCGATGGACATTTACGACGGCGTGGAGTCTGGGTGCCAAGAAAAAGTGGTGGTGGGTGGATTCAAGAGCACGGCCAGTGCCATGCTGCTTACGAGCGCGGTGCAGCCGGAATTGGCTCCGATCCTGGTTCCAGTAGGCACGGTGACATACGTTGGCGCGATTACCGCTGATGTGGCGTACGAAAATCAGGATGTCATTTGTGAAACGGTTGGCAACGTGGCTGATACGACCGATGAATACTATGAGTCAGCCAAGTCAAGTGCAATGGATGAAGCTTCCGGTGCCGTGGTGCGGTCAAAGGTTGTTGTCGCTGATGTAAAGGACGTGGTGAGCAGCAAAATAAACGATGCTGCAGAGACGGTCTACCAAAGCAGCCAGCAACTAAAAGACTGGCTGTTCAATTGAGAGCATGAAGTTCAAATAACAATCAATTTTAGAGCCTGGTCGCGGTCGTAGAAAAGCAGTTGGTTGATAAAAGTGGCTCGCTTGGATTGCTTTTGTCCCGGCAACTCCAACCAGTAAAGCGTTCGTTCTCAAATCGACGTTATAGATTCCGCAACCAGGCTCTTCTCCTTTTATGAGATTATTCAATCAATATTTTACCGACATCGAAATCATACGTTCCCTATGCCGCAAACGCATCAAGTTGGCCAAACAGCGTCATGAGAATCAGTACGTTGACCGGTTGATTGGAACTGGCCGCCCCGATAGCCAGGAAGATCCGTTGAACCAGCTCCTTCCCCCGAGAAAGGTATGGAGCGCGTATCGTCCTCAATATCGCCAAAACAAGGCCAATGTGGACCTAAAGACGCTTGAACATGCGACCTTCCATTTGCGGGATAACGGAGTGAACTTGCCCTGGGTGGAGCGCTTAAACCAGTTCATCCATCGTGTGCAGCAACGGGTTCAAGATCCACAATTCAGGTTTAACACGCCAATCAACCGTTGGAAGCTCAAAGAGGACCATAAATACCGTGCGCTGACCGTTTTTGACCTGGAAGACAATTTGATCTGTGGACTGGCTGCCAAATATATAACAGATTACGTGGACCCAGTATTTGAGGCATCTTCCTATGCATTTCGGGCCAGGCCTCAAGATGGTAGAGCGCAGACGTATCACGACGCATTTGAATTAATATATAACCATCGTATGGCTGCCGCTGGACAAGAATTATATGTAGCCGAGTGTGATATTCGTGGTTTCTTTGACTGCGTTGACCATGGGGTGGCTCTGTTGTCTTTGCAGCGGGTTGTGAGCCTGCGTGAGCAAATGCAGGATGAATGTATATTTAATCCGCAAGCTCATCGTATTCTCCAGGCATATTTGGACTGTTTCAGCTTTCCAGAGAATGTATTGTTGCATGCCAGCCAACAGTTGAGAGAAGAGGATCCCGAAGGTTCTTTTCCATGGCCCGCTGATGCCCTACGTAAGCACCACAGAGATCCACATGCAGCCCGTATTGGAGTGCCGCAGGGAGGTGCTTTGTCGTGCGTTATAGCCAATCTGGTGCTGGATGCGGCTGATAAACGCATGAAGAATATGAAAACACGCATTTCGGGGTTGCTATATATAAGGTATTGCGATGACATGGTGATGATCGCTCCGAATCAACAACAGTGTGAGGCTGCCTATAAATCCTATTTGAAGGTTCTGGATACTCTAAAACTGCCGTACCACCAACCGAGAACAATCAACAATTACGACGCGAGCTATTGGGGTGATGGCATGAAAAGCAAAGCCCCGTATTGTTGGCATCGAAAGGATAAGCCCAGCAACGTTCCATGGGTGCAGTTCGTCGGCTATCAGATTAGGTATGATGGTCTAGTCCGGCCCAAGCGCGCATCCATCGTCAAACATATTAATAAAATGCGGACAACGGTCGATACGGTTAAACATGAACTTCTGCGGCTCAATCGGACCACTATTCCTCGCCCTTCAGATCCTCCACCAGTTAAATGTACACGACTTCAGGCTATAGCTTCCATGACCGCCAAATTAGTATCGTGTAGTGTGGGGCGGGTTGATCCAGAACATCCTCAATACTGTCCCCTTCCGATGTGTTGGGCTGCGGGATTCAAGGCTCTAAACAACAAGCCCATTGCAGGAGCGTTCTTAAAGGAGCTGGATCGTGAAAGAGAGCGTCAAATCTGGAGGTTCAAGCGCGCTGACATTCACTATAATACAAGGCGGGTTGCAAGAATTCGTCCTAGTGGTTGGCGTGATCCAAAGGGCTATTTGTACAGCTACCATGCTCAATATACGAACAACGGCGGGGCGGAATTGGTGCGACATCCGTGAAGTGCACAATTTATAGAAACTTGGCGCACATATAGCATTCCTAATCATCTATACATTTGGCCACAGCAGATTTGTCGGTTTCGAAAGGCCGGCGATGCAGCGGCTTCAGCCCTATGCGAGACCGCTGCACCTTTCAGCCTCCAGTCGCACTCTTTTCGGATCTTTACGATTTGCTTGACGACCGGACGGAAGCTTCGCTAATTTTATGCAAAAGCAATTCACACATGCCCATAACGACGCAACTTCGAGACAATTTCATCGAATCTGTCTGGCATGACGACATTACCACGGCGGATCTGGAGCAGCTATTACGGGCGATACAGGATTTTGAGGGGCGATTACCGGTCGCTTTGGATCGGCTGTCGGACATGTCTGGGGCACAGGCACTGCAATTTCATTCCAACTACATAATTGCAATGGGCCAGGCGCGTCAACAGGCCAAACTTAAGAACCCGGTGAAATCGGCCATCATTGCAACCACTCCGGAACAGTATGGTGTGGCGCGGATGTTTCAGACGTACAACCAAAATCCGGACATTCACATCACGATCTTTAGGGAACGCTTGCCCGCCTATGAGTGGCTGGGGATTACGGCCAATTCCAACGACAGGACCAGGCCGTGATTCTCCAAGTCTGCCCTCTTCAATTTACATGCACAACGACTTGAACCCCATTGAAAATCCACCTCGCGAGCTGATCTTTCCGCCGGCTCTCGTTGGTAGTGAGACGGACCAGGAATTGCGGGCACGGCTGCTGCAACTGGTTCAAAGCTGCTCGCATATGGATGCTGCCCATGACTGTCCACTACGCTCCCTCAAAGGCTTGTCTCACGTCACGCTGAAAGACACATTGAATCGCTTGCCCCGTGAAAGTGTCCTCGCCATTTTGCAGGAAGAACTTGATTCTCAAGCAAAGCACAATTGCGGCAAGCATCCAGGTCAATCACAGTCAAATGTGGGTGCCGCGTAATTTCCGGTGAATCAGTGCCGAGATCCCAATGTATAGATAAGTGTCGCACCGCTTACGATCATTAAACAACCGCGCCAAATTGATGTTCTCATGGATTCCGTCACTTATTTGCCCAGTCCAAAAGGCCTGTAAAATCTTTAAAAGTGCCAAAACAACACCTGGTTATGAATGCTCAAAATTTTCATTTTTGAGGGTTTTCACTACAACTACGACGTTAATGTCCGTAGGAGTGAAGTGAAGAAGAGTAACATCTCAAACGCACAATCCAGAGGGGAAGTATTCATTTCTTCATACTTCCCACTCCTTGCTTGTTTTTGCCAGAAAGTTGGAGTCAGCAATTCTAAAATGCTGGTGGAGTAGATTGGCAGAATTTTGAATCGTCATCTGAAGGGAGTTCTGCCGGCGCAATGCTGGATCTCGTTTATAAAACTATTCAAGCTTTGCCGGATGTAAGCTACAAGATATTCGGTTGATGCATATTGATAATATTTATCGGTGCGGTTTATCTATGTTTTGTTAACATGTAACTGTAATCTCGAGGAACAAAGCGAAATCCCAAGAACGAGGCCGGAATTTATCACTGGGCATTTGAGTGGTTATGCAATGCAACTAAACATCAACATTTTAGGGCGGGACAATCACCCAAGCCTGATAACCTTGGACACCTGCACTGTATTACTCACCGCCGCTTACGCCGCAATTATTGATTGTCGATCACTACACGCCACTACCAAGCTGAGACAACACCAATATTTGAGAATGCGCTGTCGACATAATCATAATAGCAGCAAACACGGTAAAAAAACTCGACTGAAATTAAACTGCTTGAAATTGTATAGCTCGTACTTTGACCGGCATCGACTTCCCACGAAACTGATGAAAAGCTCGGACTTTCGGAAAATTGAATGATATACCCTTCAGCACCGTTAACAAGGCTCCAACCCGCTGTAAAGCCAGAAAGATTTGTATAAACACCGTAGCATGATGGGGCCGGAAGTGAAGGCGTTGCTTTCTCAACGTTACTTTTGGGACTCATGCTTGTGTCGATACAAGCATACACGCAGTAATAGTACGTTGTATTTGGAATGCAATCATCCTGTGTGTAGCTCGTGACATTTCCGACATTGTTGCTATAAACAACATCTGACTGGAACAGAGGGTCTGTTGAAACAACTAAAACGTAACTTGTGTCCAGATCATCGGAAATCCAATTGGCCGTGAAGTTTGCGATTCCAACGTCTGTTGGAGCAGTGGCTTGAGGAGCGGGGACTTCCTTAAGCGTTTTTACTTCTACAGGCGCAGAAGATGTGCTTTCAATACTGCCGGCATAAGCCGTGACTCGGTAATAGTACGTGGTGTCAGGCATCAACGAATCGCCAGAAAATGAGTACGTGTTCGTATTTCCAACATATTCATTCGGTATAACTACATCATCAAATTCGCTATCAGTAGCGATGTCAATGTAGTAGCCTTCAGCACCGGTAACAAGTTCCCAGTTTGCTGTAAATCCAGATACGCTAGGCTCGGATGCATCTAAGGCAATTGGCACGTCAAGAAACGCATTGATTTCAATCCAAGCAAAAGCAGTCCACACGTACAGCCCGCTCGGTGATTGGGTCACAAGTTCAATGCCCAACCGATTGTCTCCCTCATTTACCTGGGGATAAAAGTTGCCTACCTGTGTGCCGTTTGTATTGACAATGACCCAACTGGGATCAACACAAGGCGATCCATCGCTTTGTGCCAGACTCACTTTAATATCACTTGTGTGCGCACGTATTGTTTCGGATATGGCACCGTTTGGATTTGTTGTATTTTTACTTACGGCCACCCAGTCTCCACTGCGGTTCTCCTGTACAAGAATGTTGAAATCGGGAAAGTCACCTTGACCAATTAAGCCAACCTCTGTCATCCACCACAAGTTTGGTATTCTCGCTAAATACCCGACATACTTTTGGTTTCTGCTATCAACCATTGTAGGAAATGTATATTGAGTGCCGCTGGGTGATGTATATACCGCATTGCCGAGAGCCGTCAACGAAATTATTCCTGTCTGAAGAGGATAGTTTGGATCTACAATAAACACGTTGTTTCCGTCGGAAGCGTAAGCCACAACAGTATGCCCTTGAAGGGGGAAAGAAATGATTTGTGGTTGATGGGTTGCTTGAATTTGTAAATAACAATTAACAATTGGATCCACCCCTGATGCATACAGTTCTGATACAAATGTAGCGGCCTTAACCGTTAAGTAGTTGTAAAAAGAGTCCACGGGTGTGGTGTTTATGTTCCCATAGCACGCGGACACAAGCTGTTGCAGTTCACTGTTAAAATAGAACCCATAGACATTCCCATCCGGAACAAGTGGCGTTTGGAATCCTTGTGGTATACTTATGAAACGACTGAACAATGGTCCCTCTGCCGCCTTCTCGTTTTCAAAATACCAAACTGAAGAAATGGACATTGCATCGCACAGTGCATTTGGAAAAAGCGAAGTCCCTTTATTTGCAAACGACCAGTTATCTACAAGAGGTCGGTATCCCGAATCGGCCAGCGGATGCACAGAATTAACCCAATTGCTCTCTGTTAACCACACGCACAAATTGCAAAAATGTGATGTAACGATACCAATTTTCCCATTTGTTTGCGCAAACACAGGTACGTAATCAAGTTGTTCAGAGCTTGGGTCAAATAAAGCAGCAACCAAAGTACTGTTTGTAGGAGTTGAAATAGGCAAACTTAGTGTCATAAAGTCATTTGCCGTATCGCCGTTATTTTCGATGTTAATAATAGGAGTGACAGGGGTACCAATTGCAGTCATGCAGCCTGGACGAATTGGCGTGTAGCTAAGCCCGAACTGCCTGCTTGCCGGATATCCATTTGGTGATATGCTTAAAGTAACACCAGCAATCGCACTGCCAACAGGTGCAGTGATCGTGCCACCATTTGTACTGATTGTGCCCGAAGCAACAGGAATATTTGTATCAGGTGCAAAAAACGCTCGAAAAAACATTTGTGAAGCCGATGTTGTTTGTTGGGTAATAGGAACAGAAATGGGAACAAGCGCCGGAGTGTTTGTTTGCCATACAATGACCGGATTGTTCGTTAACGAAGTCACGCTATTTCCTTCCTGCAAAGTTAGAATTCCGGAAACTAGATAGGGTTTTACAACAAGAAAAAGACCGTTTGTAGAGCTGTAAAAAGATATTTTTGGCGTCGGCACTGTTTCTGTAATGTTCGTTTTTCCCGTATTGACCACAACGGTTGTCGGGCCACTATTTATCGTACCATATGCATTTGAGACTACTAGAGAATAAAACCCGGATTGATTTGTCTGAATGTTGGTTAAAGCAAGCGTTGAGCTAACGCTCGATTCTAAATTTGTGCCGTTAAAAAGCCACTGGTAGGAAAGTGGAACTGCTCCCACTGCCGTTGCGTTCAGCGTTACATTCATACCAGAGTCAACTGTTTGATTTTGTGGGAGGATTTTCACAGCCGGATAAACAAGCGCCAAATTTACTGTAAAAGGTGCCACGGTACTTGTAATAAAACCCGAAAAATTGCTAACAATAACAGAATAAATACCAGCATTGGAGGTCTGAACATTTGTAATCACCAAACAACTGGTTAACGCCCCACTAACATTCGTGCCGTTCATCAAGTTAACGCCATTGCACTGCCACTGATAAGCAAATGGTCCCGTACCAAAAACAGTCACTGTAAAAACAGCATTGCTGCCCAAATATACATTTTGGCCTGCGGGATTGTTTGCTATGTAAAGAGGGTTTGTTGCACAGACCGAATTTGTAGGAATGAAAATATTTGCAGCAATTCCAACTGGCAAAGTCGGTTCACCAAGTGTCCAAGCCCCATTTAGAAACGCATTTGTCACAAAAGAACCATTTTCCAGGGTTTGGACTTGCGCGCCATCGGCAGGATAAAAGCCCGTTATGTTTTCGTACGTACCCAAATCGTTCGTCTGTCGTGCCATGTAGTAGAAATTTCCTTCTCCGCAAACAAGAATTGGTGGGAGCACCGGCGCGTTTGGAGCTCCCGAGAACGTAACCGAGTTGCTGTTCAGTGCATTATAAATAAAGCCCAACCCAGGTGTAAGCACAGGAGCAGGCACTGAATTTGTCTTGGTGTAATCTGCAAATCCTGTGGGCAGTGCGGAATTAAACACATTTGTGATAAAAGAGTCATTCGCGCAGTTGTAAAACACCAAAGTATCTCCATCTCTTGTTCCGTTTAAGTTTTGAAAGAACAGATTTGCGGTGTTGCTGCTGTTGTTTACTTGATTTGCAATTAACGTACTGCCTGCTGGAAGAGTATTTGTGTAGCTGGGGAGGACAGAATCGTTTGCAATTTGTAGATCGATACGCTTGGATCCATTGTTGTCCACAAGAGAACCCGAGAATATTGCCGGCAGCGTTAAGTGTAAATTGGTATAGGGATCTGCTTCAATATAACTGATGAGCGGATAAGAAACGGTGCCACCAGAGTATGCAATTGAATCAATAATAATGGATGCCGATCCCGCAAAGTTCGTCACCACAATATTCGTTACCCCGGGACTGGCATTTAAATGAAGTGTGGCACTGGTGCAGTTCAGCGCTGAAAGCGGTTGTGCAGGAGTGCCAGCCGTGTTGGTTAAATAAAACGTGCCACTATTTACGTTGATTGTGCTTATCACACCGTTTGCGGAGCCCGTGGTAACGGCATTCGCATAAACCGTGCCATTCGTTATGTTGAGAGTCCCTGATGCCGTTTTTTTGTAAGCCGTATTGGTGTTGGGGTTTGTGCCCAGTGCGAGGTTACTGTTGACCACCAGGGTTGCTGTGCCTGTAACGTTCACAGTTCCCGTTACATTTGCATTGGCATTGTTCGTGGGGACAGTCGCCAAATACATTGCGTTCACATTGAAAATTCCAGCGCCGAGTGTGAGCGTGCCTGTTGCCCCTCCTGTATTCGTGCCGACTTGGCCTCTCGCCACATAGCAATTTGCAACTTGAGCATTCACGACACCCAAACTCAAGTCAAGAGTGCCAGTGGAGGAATAGCTGGTGTTTGCAATTACGTTGTCCCCAATCACCAACGACGCAACGGATGGCGAAGAGTTTCCTCGCAAATAAAGGCTAGGATGATTGCCGCTGAACAAAGGGTTAAATCTCATTAGCCCTTCGGATTTGGCTCGGGCAATTGTTAGCGAGTCCACAAATATGGTGTTGGTCAGGCCCAATTGCAATAAATTGGTGTTGGATGTATTGGCATTTGACAGCGCATCTCCAACAATTAGCGATGGCGTGGATGTTCCAATGAGTTGTATGAAGTTGGTTTGAGCCAAATTCAAAGATCCGCTCAAGTAGTTGCTAGCGCCTGGTGGTGACGATCCAGGATTACTAGCTACCAACAATCGTCCGGCAGTCAGATTTAACGTGCCTAAACCAGAAAGATCAAGAACGGCGTTATGCGGGCCGTTGTTTGTGCTCCCCTGCTGGATCTGTATTACCGAAGCGGCGTTCTGGTCGACCGCGCTCAGTGTACCGCCACTTCCTGTAATTGTAGCACAAACGATTTGATTTGTGCCATTGTCGGTCATTGTGCCAACTGTTATTAAGTTTGCCGCAGTGCTGTTTGTAATTGTTAGGACCACGCCTTGATTAATTAAAGTGGTGTGATAGTTTGTTGTGTTTGAATACTTAAGAGAAAGTATTGTTATACTGCTTGAGACAGTGTTGTCTATATTGGATAGAACTGGAACCGTACCTTGGTTTGTGAACACGACGTTTGCGGTTGGCGATGGTGAACCGCCGCTCCAGTTGCTATTATTTGACCAGTAGACGTTGCTTGTTGAATTCGCGCCGGTCCAGATGACTTGCGCATTCAGATTTGAGAAGCCAAAAACGTTGTACAAAATCAAAGCAATTATTGCTTGGACAGTCCCATTTGAGTGCATTGCTAGGTTCATAGAAGCGAATTTGTTTGTGGCTGTGTTTGCGTCACCAGTATCTTTGCTCTGGATTCGATTAATGCTGTGGGTTTTTGGAATTGGTAAGGATATTGACCTGACTCTTTTTGCCAGTGAAGAAAAGCTGGTTTTGGTTTGCAACTGGGAGCAAACAACCAACCATAAGGCAAAGGTCACAGCAGGCAATTTTGGTGTTCATATTCAGATTCCGATAATTGGAGCCTATCGGAGGTTGCGTAAAGTTCACCAACCATATTTTGCCAAATTTTTGCCATTTTGTGTTTTTACTGCTTATCGAGCTTTGACTGCGGGATAGTGCATTCGTTGAGCGACTGTGGTTCCAACGCAAATGGTTAATTCAACATACCAAGAGCCTTTTTATTCCTCTAAGAGCGCTTGTTTTAGTGTCGCTGGAACTGAATCGGGCACAAAGCAAACAATTCTGGCTGGTCAAAGCTACCGTCGATGCGATTTTAAATTTTTAAGCCATTAAATTCTTGCCGAAAATAGGAAAACGCTTCACAATTATTTAGAAGTATGCCCCCAATCAAGATCGCCAACCCCAAGCTCGCGGTAGAACTCGTTGAAGAATTGCAAGAAGAACCCGCCTATGCCAATCCGAAGGCCTATGCTGCGACCCATGCCTTTCTCCAAAGCATCTTGCATTTCTCCAAGGACCAGCAATTTGCCTACGTTCCCGCCAAATATATAAAAGAGCAGTTCTCAAACTACAACATAAACTACAAACCCTGTCTGAATGCTCTAGTTGAACATGGAATCATTCAAGTAAACCGCCAGTATATAGTTGGAGCAAAGACCAGAGGATACAAATTGACCAAAAAAGGCGTCAATTTAATGTATACCGGCCAAATGCAATATCTGCTCACCTTGCTGAATGATCCCAACTTCAAGCGCAAGCTCCAGAAGCGCCGCAATTATGTAAAAACCCACGGCCAATTATATAAAACCGAGTTTCTGCAATATATTCATGATGGCAGAATGCAGTATTTATATTATTCTGACGCGGCAAATTTCATCCACAACAGCACCTGGCCCACCCTCACCAAACTACATGCAACCACCACTTTAATCGACTTCCAAGAGCGCAAGTTCACAGAGTTGAAGTATAATGATAGCGATAATAGAGTGTGGAATGAATTTGTGGGGATGAAGAGTGAACTGCGCAGATATTTCAACCATGGCGAGCTGAAATATCGGTACGTCATGGATATTCGTAGCTGCCACCCTCTGTTTCTCGCGCATTACCTGGTACATCGCGCTAAACGACAGGGATGGCAGGCGAAGCATCCATTGTTACCAGGAAATCACCACAAGACCATCGTTCAAATTGATTCAGCCAGGAAACGCGAGCAAAGCGAGCGTTTGTCATTCATTAATTCTACCACTGCATCCTCCATTTCATTGTCTTCCATTTCTAACAATTCTCCAACTTCCATCAACAACACTTCCACTATTAATGCACTATCTCATTATGATGGGGGGAATTTGGACATTTTGGCTGAATTGACCCGCTGGAATGCCATTTTTTGCGATCCCAGTACCGATCCCAAGGCCATTTTGATCCGCGAATTGGGCTATACTCGGGTCACTGCCAAGGCCGCATTGAACCAAAGCATCAATGGCAGCCGGAAATATCGCAAGTTTGTGACCTGGTTTAAAACCAATTTCCCGCTTCTGCATAGGGTCTGGGAACGCACCGACAGCGCTACCGTAGGCAATGGCATCTCCAGCTACTACGAAACCGAGCTGATGCAGGACATGGATCTATACCGTCTAGCAACCGATCTGGGGCTGCACTTGACCTATGAATACGACGGCTGTGGTATCATGTGCAAAGACGATGATACGGAGGTTTTGTCCAAAATTAAGACAATGATCAATCACATTCAGGAGCGTAGCCAACGGTTATGGAGGATTCGGCCCGTAGTAGTCGTCAAAACGGCTGCTGGAGAGCTGGTAGACATGACAAACCAGGCGGCTTTAGCGGAGACTGCCACTGTTACGGCACAGCAACCGGCCGCAACCCCAGCCAACCGCACTGTTGCTTGTGCGTTTCAACGTTCATCAGGTCGTTCCGGACGCCCAAATCGTAAATCTCGCGGATCGTCTCGCCCATCAAAGACTTAAAATCGCACCGTTTTATGGCCGGCATGTCCTTGGTGGCGGCGAACTGGTTGAACAATTCGAAGGTCTGGCCTATTGTTAGAATGCTGCCGGCACATGGTTGCAATAGTCGCTCAGCAAACACCAATGCGAGCCTCTGGTGGATCTCTGGGCCTACAGTTCGGGCATAAGGGGATTTTACCCCAAAGAAGTCTTCCGATGCCGCCAGGAGGGATCTAGCGCGCTTTACGACGGCTTTAGCAACATCATCTGAACGGAAGGTGTAGAAGGTGTTCAAAATGTGGCCTGAGTTTTTGACCTCCGCAGCACATCTAGCCATCAACGCACGGTAAAAATTCTCGAGTTTCTCGCTGGTTGTGGCATGGTACATCTGGTCAACCGGGTCGTAATAATAAAATTGAAGCTCTTTGGCGTAATAAATGACCCGATGCCCCAGCCTTTGATCACCACCGAGACATGCAGCCAGACAGTCAATATTCGGGACCACAGGAATACTGATGGTTAAACCCAGCGAATCCAGGCCCGATTCCTCAAGAAATGGGCTGCCAAACACCTTCGTTTGAGTGGGAAACATCCTGCAAAACCATTCCGTGGCCGTTTTGATCTCGGTCGGCCACGTAGGTTTTGGATCACCCAGCGTTCTCAGGTCCAGTTTGGTGTTGGCGCTGTTTGCCAGGGTGAGCATGTTCGTTTAGATGTCTGATCCCAATGCCGCAATTGATCGTCGGTGGGAATGGTTTTGCTGGTACTGTCGAAAGAACGGAGGAATTGCAGTCTCCACTCGCTCTCAGACCAGCGTGTTCTAATGGCCCGCAATTCATCCATTTGTCGTTCGATCTGGTTCATATTGGCGATGAATAGCAAACAGGTATTGAGCCATTTTTCTGCCGTCTCTGGGCATGATTTCGCTCCAGGAGATCTCCACGCCAAAGCCCGACATTTCATTGCCATACTCCCAAATGTGCTCGACAATATCTCGGGCTGTATAGGTTTGAGAAAGTTTGGAATGATGACGATGCATTAAGCGGCTGAGTTGTCTGGTTGTAATCTCTGTGCGCTCTGGAACCTTGGCCACCAGTATGCGGGCCAGACGCAGCATTGTGACCATGAATATTGGCAAGCCAGTCTTGCCGCCGTCTATTGGAAGCGGATCTTGTTCTTGTTGTTCAGTGGCAGGCATAATTTGGATCCTCTGGGGTTGCACTGGTTAACTGCATTGTGCCGGGCTTGCGAATATCCCTGACTCTGACCAGGGGATACGAATATTCATCCCTTCTGCTGGTAACGACATGCTCAATCTCCACTTCGCAGTCCATGTTTACCAGTTGTTCCAGGTCGAATTGGCCATTTGAGACATTTGCGAAGACTTGCTTGCCATAGAGACGGTTCAATACGTTGCGGAGATCACTTCCAGGGGTCAATTCCAGGCGATATTCGGCTTTGGCGAGGTTCTGTGTGTTCGGCAATGATGGTACTTGTACATCGAAAAGAATCCGCAAGACATCACCAGAACCATCAAGACGCTCCACTGTCAATTTGCGGATGCTGGTGATTTTGGCTCTATAACGGCCTTCAGGTATTCGGAAGTTGCTTTCACGAGGGACCGGCACAAGGAGGGGTTTAGGTCTTTGAATTAACATGGCCTGCCTCCTCTGGTTTCGCTGGATGCTGTAGATGTAGTGCAGAAATATACAATTGGGCTTTCTGCGCTGTGTATAATAAACATAATGTTCCTTATTGTTGTGCTCTATTGAGCTAGGTTATTCGCCGCAGACCCCACAACGAAACACACGCAAGAAATGTATTTTAATTTTGAAGATCGCGCGTGGCCATCTGGATGCCTACGCTCTCCTTGATTAAAGAAGATGAGCCGCTTCAGCTCTAATTGCTATATTATAGATAATTAGAATAACTGTCAATAACAAAATTTGCCGTTGCGGGAATGCAAAATGCCCGGAGAAAAACATATTATTCTTATCGCATCATTTTCTAAATGCTCAGATTACGTGTTGAACGTTAATCGAGTGTTAAGACCAGTAGTTTTAATTCGAGACTTTTCTACAGAATTCTCCACGCTTTGCTCTCCAATCATTGAAAAAGTCCACAACATATTCTTTTTGGCAAGTTGTAGGGCGATGGCGACCGGCAACGCTCACACGTTTACCCGTTATGATTAGGTTGTCATTTTGGAAACTCGTGAGTTCTTCGCATTAACCAGCGCTTGAATTATGGCAACGGCTCCTGCGTATTCTTCTGGAAAATCGCATTTCAGTAGATCACCAGCGTCCCTGAATCGTCCCAGTTCCCGCAAAGCATCGGCTTTCATCAGGCGTTGGTTGGGATCACTGGATGAAAGAAGATCAGCCAAAAGGGCCAAGTTTTCGATGTGCACCGGTGGCAATACCGCTGTTTGCCCACGACGGATAGGGTCATTCCCTGCCCACCAGAGGCGCATTCGGATGTAGCGTAGCTTTTCCTGCGTGGTAGCAATGCCCGAAGTCAGTGCTTCAAAATATTCCTTTTCATTAGGTTCTGCGGCAAACATCAATTCGTCCCACTTGGCGGCTCCCGATGTGGATTTCCAAGGATGCATCTCGGCAATTTTTTCACACTCGTCCGACCAGAAAAGAATTCCCTCGGCTGGACTCACCCGAAGCCAAGGGCTGTCTGGCAACATGGGAGCCTCGCATTTGCCATCAGTCCAATATGTTGCGCCACAGGTGTTGCCTGAGCTAATTGTACTGATTTTTACAAGCTTGGAGCAGCCTGGAGCTTTGACGATAAAAGTTGGGCCTGGAGTCATATGCTTCTGTTAATAGAACATGGCATCTGGTTTGACAAGCAAGTTTGTAAATTGTTTGCCGCCGAGATGATGCCAGGAATGAAACCAAACACTGGTGTGGCCCCGGTTAACCAGGCAAATGTCGTCATTCAGTCTTTATGTTTTTGAAAGACTGATATCGGAGCAATTTTAAAACCCGCAAGTAATACACCGTTTGTTGTAAATGTTACCGTTGATCCGTCTCGCAAAGCTGTATAAACATAGTTGCCCGTATGAAAACTTGTTTGCGCTTTCTCAAAATACCAACTTATGCCAATTGCGGTGTTTGCCAACCGGGACACATATTTTCCATCAGGACTCATTTGTTCTGACGCGAGAAATTGTTTAAATTGTATTTTATCGATGTCGCCACTGTCACCGATACTAATCTGGTAGCCATCAGGGATGGAAAAGTTTGTATCAAAGGAAAAACCAGAAGTAATCAGTATCGTTCCATCTGGTTGCTGAAATCCCGCCAACTCCTTTAACGTAGTTATAGGGCGGCGTTCCGCTGGTGGTGCGCTTTGACCTCCGTCAGTTGTTTGCAGAGTTGTCGATAGCACAATTGGAGCAATATTATTAGTGTGCTCGTTTACACTCGACTCGTTTTGCACCGCACGTGTATCAAGCGAAGGAGATTTGTTTCCACATCCCGCATAAAGTAATAATGAGCACAAAAACAGCGCGCAGCCAACCGCTTTAGCCGCAAGAAGTGGAATGCCTTTTTGCATAAATTTCGGTCATGAGTTTAGGGATAATGCTTTCAGACGAGTAGTATTTATTCAGAATCTAGCGCCTGTCGCAAGCTTTTTTTGTATACCTGAGGATTAAATGGGCATCCGGGCAAAGGCGCTTGGCGGATTCCGTGAGATCAAATGGAGATGTAGCGTGGCGGAGATGAGGATTTTGGCCGGGATGGTGTGCTGTGAGGACATTCCCTGTCAGACTGGGCTTTTCATGCTGTTCAGAATAATGAACACCAGGGGCAGCTGCTTTTTACGGCTTCGGTGTTGGCAATATGGTGGCATGCTGAGCATGGCTGGATCGCCACATGCCCTTCTCCCGGATCTGGAGCCTGGTGGAAGACAGCGGTGGAGGTCCTGGCCATGAGCGTGAACTTGGACAATCGCGACAACTACTGTTCTCGGACATGCTAAAACCAACAGCAATATGGATGGGAAGTCTTCGTTGTTGTGAAATTCAAAAATCAGGCAGCATGATGATCCAGTTGCCAATGTGGATTTGCTGAGCGAGGTTGACACGGAGTTCTGAGGGGCTTTGCTTCGCCACCATTGAGCCGAGGTTGATTCTGCCAACAAAACAGCAATTGCTTTAACGTTATAACGCCCAAATAAAAAGAATCCGTTTCTTCTTGCCTGTTTGCAAAAGGCGGCTAAAGTCGTCCTGAAGGTCATTAGGCGTCTCGCTTTGGCAACAATTCAGCATTATGAAAAACATTAGAGGAGGGGATAAATTCTGTTCCAGCCCAATCCATGTAGCAATCCTAGGGCTGCTTGTCGCCGGCCTTTTACTTGCTGAAGTCCAAATTGCCGATGCCGTGAACCTCAACCCCGGTGGAGGAAGCACAAATTCCAGCCCAACTCCGGTACTGCTCAGTTCATGGAGTTTTAGCGATCCTGTCGGCTGGACGGACGACTCGGGCCATGCACCAATTTCCTTTACCAATCTGGCATTCTCCAATCTCGGCAATGGTTCATCGCTGGTTGTGAATGCTGATGTTCCGGCATGGCTCCGGTACAATATTGTTGAAAACGACGGCACCACTAATTTCACCATCGCAAAGGGCTCATTGTCCTTTTGGTTCGCGCCGGCATCGTGGGCCAGCACCAATTCCGGAGGCTACGGCCCGGGTCCTTCCGGAGCGCAGTTGATCAATATCGGCCAATGGACCGCCGAGGCCTCAAACGGATATTGGGGGCTTTCAGTTGATCCTGGTGGCCAAAATCTTTGGTTTCAGACCCAGGACGGCGCTGGCAATACCTACAGTCTGGCAACTCCGATTTCATGGACCACCAACTATTTTCATTCCATCACAGTGACCTATTGCAGCACCAATGTTGCGATCTACCTTGACGGAGGCTTGGCTACCAACGACCCAAGCGGTTTGAACATCCTGCCAACGGTTGCTGCATTGGCGGGCGGTATCAATTTTGGCTCAGACACCAATGGTCTGACGCAAGCCAATGGTCTGTTCAACAGTGTTGTCACGTACAACGCCCCGCTCGATGCCGGCACCGTGCAACAGACGTTTAGCGCGGTGTATCCGTATTATCTGATGAACCCTAATAACGTGGTGATGTTTACGCTGACAAACGCCATCTCAAGTCCATCGTGGACCAACGGTGGCGACGTTATCAGCGGAGTCGGCAACCTGCAAGTGACCAATTACAACCCTTCTTTGGTCGGCTCCAGTCCAGACATAGTTTGGTTCACCAATGTCTTCAGGATTGCCACCAATAGCGGAACGACGTTGGCCGCAACGGTGGCGGGCGGCTCCTCCAACTGCTACTACGATGTCTTCGTCACCGGGGCGTTCCAAAACCCAGTGACCAACACGATTTGGGCTTGGTTGGGACAAGTTCAGGCGGGTTATAAGTTTAGTGTGAATGTGAATAGCCAAAATGCCTTTTTCATTTTGGGTACTCCCCAAAGCACAAATGGATTAACCGACGCTTTTTTATCTCTGGTGCTCAAAATCAGTCCTTACGGTCCGCAAACCGACGGCTATGGCGTGCCGTATGCTTGGTATGCCGAAAACGGATTTCTGCAAATCACAAACGGCTTGGCGACGGCCGACCCGGACCATGATGGTCTGCTGAATTATCAGGAATATCTTTACGGTACGCGGCCGAATGTCTCGGAAGGCTTCGCGATTTGGACGGCTCTGAATGGAACCATGGCAATTCCCTGAAAACAAGATGAAAACGAAATATTGTTTGCTATTGGCACTGGGCGTGCTTTTGATGTTATCGGCGGCGGACAAGGCCTTTGCCGGTGCCTGCACTTGCGCTCGGTTTCATGACTGGCAGGATTGCGGCTGCAATCAGAATTACCCCGGAGCCGGAGGCCCGCCTGCGCCAAAGAGTTGCAACGATTGTGGTATGCCCCGCTGGTGGATTGACGAACCCTATGTAAATCTTCACATTTCCGACACGCCACTGAGCTACAAGACGTCGTCGGGAAAAGACCTGAACTTCCAATTTTTCTACCGGACGCGCGCGCAAACACCTCTTTCAGACGAATCAGCCATAACCGCTCTCACTTCTGGGCTTGATAATTACCCGTTTGGGGCTACCTGCGGGACCAATGCCCTTTGGAGCCACAACTGGAACATGAGCGTGCTGATTCAACCCACGGGAAACAGTGTCACACCGGCCTATAGTCAGGGCTACAGCGCTTTGCTATTTCGAGCGGATGGCGGCATTGAAAGTTACAAAAATTTGCCGGGAACTCACAATTACGCCGTAAATCCCAGCAGCCAAGCCACCCTGGAAGATGTTTCCGGCTTAGGATACCCATTGGTTGAGGAAACGTTCAATCAAACTGCCTTTACTAACTTACCGAGCGCTGATGCCAACGGTATTTATTGGGGCGATCTCAACGTGGGCGTCAAGCTGGTTTACCCGGACGGTAGCCAGGACATTTTTGGGTTGTCGTGCTATCCGATATTTACCGAGTCCTCCTTATATCAAATCTCTGGTGATCCACAGACGCGATTGCTTCTGACACAGCGCATTGACCCGCAGGGGCGCACGAATAACATTGGCTATGAGTATGTGGGTTTTACCAATTGTTGGCCAATCAACAGTTTATTTTTCCCGGTGGGAACCTATACTTATCAATATTACGGATATCGTGTCAAGTATGTGGTGGACTCGGATGGGCGCACTAATACTTTCCAGTATGCGCCAATGATTCATAATAACACCCCGCCGCCTTACCCGGCGAACAACCTCTTTCAAGTCACCGAGATTGATGATCCTTACGGGAGAAAAGTTCAATTGGGTTACGACGCAAACAGTGGAATTTTAACGGACATTACCGATGCAGCAGGATTGCACAGTTCATTTCAGTATAATGCTCCGATCACCAATGTTCTCTACTATTATTATCCCAATCCAAATAATAATCCGCCGACAAACGTTCCAAGCTTAAATGCGACCTCTAGCGGCTGGATTACCAATCTGTCAACTCCCTACGGCAACACCAGCTTTAATTATTACGAAGTAGATGATTCGTCCGTGACCAATGGCGTCCAGCAGCGCGCCATTTACGTCAGCGAACCGACAGGCGCTCAACAACTTTTTTATTATCTTCACAAAGGAGACTCCAATGGGACTCCCTTGCTGGCGACGACCGCCCAATCGCCCAACAATATCCCCGGCGTGACGAACTTCGACAACGGCAAGGTCGGCGTAACACATCCCACGCTCGATTATCGAAACACGATCTATTGGGGGCGGCGGCAGTGCGCCGTACTGTCCTCCAATGTGTTGGCCGCTCTGTCGTCCAACATGAGCAACGCCCTGGCAAATTTGACGGCCAACGATTTCAGGAAAGGCCGCATCCGCAACTGGCTCTGGCAATCGGACAGCCTCTCCATTTCCGAATCCTTGTCCAGCGAACGCGAACCGTCGCCCGACGCCGCCGGCCAGATCGAAGACACCAACCGGATTTGGTACAGCTATCCGGGCCAATCGCCCAACACTCCCGAGGTAGTGGGCACCAGCCCGCAAATCGGTTGCATTGCCACGATGCTGCCGGACGGCAGCAGCCAATTCAACACCTATAATTATTATCCACAATCGCCATTAATCGCCGGAGACGGACTGGTTTCCGACAATGAAACCAGCTATTCCTTGCCAGGCGTTGGCATCGGCGAGGTCACCAACTGGTTCACGTACGCAGCCAACAGTATTGACCTGTTGAGCATCAGTAACTCCGCCGGCTGGTATGAAAATTACGGCTACAACAGCAGCCACCAAGTTGTTGCCATCACTAATGCGCTGGGCCAGGTCGCAACATTGAGCTGGAATCCTAATCTGACCGGCATCCAATTGCCGTCCGGCAAGAGCATTAATTTTGGCTATTATGCTTCGGCCACCCCGCCCACCAGCACGAGTTCCATGTTGAAATGGACAACTGTCCAGCCCGAAGGCCGTTGCTTTACCAACAACAGCTATTATACAGGATTGCCAACAAGCGTTACCGACGACCGGGGCGTGACTGTGCAAAACAGTTACGATGGACTCAATCGGCTCACCGGCACAGTCTTTCCTGACGGCACGACGATTTCCAACATTTACAACCGTCTTGATCTGTCCGCCTCCTTGGATCGAATGACCAACTGGACTCACTTCGCTTACGACGACTTGCAGCATCTGACGGGTGTTACGAATGCCAATAATGCTGTAACCACTTACAATTATTGTGGCTGCGGCTCGTTGGACCAAATCGTTGATGCGCTGACCAACTACACGTCATTGAATTACGACAATCAGGGGAATCTCACCAATGTTAATTTCTCGGACAATAGCAGCCTGAACTGGCAATATGACCTGGACAGGCGTGTGACGGAGATTTTTGACGGCGCAGGACGCTATGTGCAGTTTTCACACAACAATCAAGGGCTGCCCATAACCTTCACCAGCGCGAATGGGACGTTGAAGTCTATCCTCTATGATGCCCTCAACCGTCCGATCAGCATCACCGACGCCAACGGCATTACCATGACGAATCAATATGATGCTGTCAACGAACTGCTTAATCGCACCTGGCCTGATGGCAATGGCGAGGGTTTCATTTATTCGACAAACGGTTTGATCGCCTACACAAATCGCGATGGCCAGGTAACGCATTATGCCCGAGACAGAGCCGGACGATTGCTGGCTGTCACCAATGCCAACCATGAAGTCATACAATTCGCGTATGATTCACTCGACAACGTGACGAGCCTTGTGGATGGCAACACCAACCAAACCCGCTGGCAGTACAATCAATATGGCTGGCTGACAAACAAACTTGACGGCCTTGGCAGGACCAATTTCATCTACGCCTACAATGCCAACGGCTTGGTGACGAATCGATGGACGCCGGAGAAAGGCAACGCCGGCTACACTTACGACAACGTCGGGAACTTGAAGTCAATTGCCTATCCGCAATTGACCATCGTTTATTCGTATGACGCCTTGAACAGGCTGACAAACATGGTGGACGCAGTTGGAACAAGCGCCTTTACCTATACACCTGTCGGCCAGTTTGCCAGCGAAAGCAATGCTTGGGCAACAATTAACTGTAGTTACACTCAAGGCTTGCGAACATTGCTGACGATTTCCCACGCGGGCACAAATTGGACACAGTCCTACGGTTATGACGCTGTCTCGCGATTGCAGGCCTTGACTACCCCGGCGGGCAGTTTTGGCTATCGCTATAATTTCCAGCCGGCATCTGGTCTGGTCACAGGCATCAGCCTGCCGAATGGAGCAAATATCGCCAACAGTTATGACTCGCTGGCAAGATTGGATCAGACGTCGTTGAACAACTTTTGGGGCCATACCCTGGACAGTTACAGCTATACGCCAGATCTACTCGGACTGCGGACAAACATCGTGCGCAACCTCGGTTTGACCACCAACAAAGTGAATGTCATCTTTGACAAAATCGGCCAGTTGACTTCGTGGAGCGCGGAAGAAGCAACCGGGGTGCCGAGGCAAAACGAGCAGCTTGGCTTAGGTTACGATCCAGCACACAATCTGCATACCCGCATTAACGGAGGCCTGTCGCAGACCTTCACCACGGACGCAGCCAATCAACTGAACAGCGTTGGGCGCACTGGCGGGTTCACCCTGGATGGCGCAATGCCTGTGCCTACAACGGGTATCACTGTCAACGGCCAGGCGGCGCAAGTCTATGGCGATTTCACCTTTGCCTGCACGAACCTCACGCTGAGCAACGGCAACAATACGTTCACAATCGTCGCCACGAACCTCTATGCGGCTATTGCGAATAGTACGGTGGCCTTGAACCTGCCTCAGAGTGTCAGCCTTGGCAATGATAACAACGGAAACTTGACGAATGATGGAGCGCTGAGCTTTGCGTACGACTGTGAAAACCAACTGACGAACGTCACGCTAGCGGGCAATTGGCGGTCGGATTTCATATATGACGGACTGAACCGGCGACGCATCGAGCGGGATTACACTTGGGTGAGCGGAGCGTGGTCGAAGACAAACGAGATTGATTTCGTCTATGATGGCCTCTTGTTGGTTCAGGAGAGGACCACCAATGGCAATGTGATTGTCACTTACACACGTGGTTCGGACCAAAGCGGTAGCTTAAGTAGTGCTGGAGGCATTGGAGGACTTCTAGCCAGAACGGACGCAAACGGAACAACCTACTACCACGCGGACGGCAGCGGTAATATCACTGCCCTGATGGACGGAACAGAAAACATCGTTGCGAGATACCTATACGGACCGTCCGGCAAGCTACTGGGCCAGTGGGGATCGATGGCTAACGCGAATGAAATGCAGTTTTCCTCCATGCAACGCCACAGTTATTCTGGATTGTCGCTTTATACGTTTCGTGCCTACGATCCAAATTTACAACGCTGGCTAAATCATGACCCCATAGAAGAACGAGGAGGAATAAATCTTTATCAATTTGTTGCCAATAGTCCAGTTAACTTTGTCGATTCTGATGGGCGTGAAATACTCGATTACCACCAGGCGCCAAATGGTGAGTGGACGGCTAGTTCGCCGGCACCAAACGCTGGACCGGGACTAGGATATATTGCTATGGCTGGCGGAGTTGGATTAGCTGGGACGGAATTGGCAGCGGAATTAGGGATAGAAAATGCGATTTTGGCGGCCGGCATGGCTCTTGACCAGTTGTTGCAACACAACAAGCCGAATGATTGTCCCTCCCAAGCAGCATCGGGGAATCAGCCAATGATTGGCGGCCTAAAACAAATACCAAAAGGACTTGAAAATAAATTTGATATTCACAACTTCAAGGATTCTGTTCTTGGTGGCACAGGCAATGGTAAATCGTTTAATGTGTCTGTCGATGAAGACAATGGGAGTGTTTGGCTAACTCCAGTGAACAAAGGTGGCGGAGAAAATGTTAATTCGTTTTATGATTCACTTAAGAGTGCAATGGATGATTTTCCACTAAGTGGTGAGTGATTATGAGAACAAAACTGCCATTGATGAAAGCGCTATTCATTGTGACCGGGATGGAATTCAACCCGCACAAATGCACAATGTATTTTGAAGTTGAGCCAACCGAGGTACAAACCAAAGGGCAATTTAAGCCTAACTGGAAGCGTCCAGTGCAACATTCTTCTTGGAGCATCGAAACCAAGTGGGCAAGGTTCGATAACACTGATGTGCCATATCAACTCTTGCTTGATATCATATGGCCGAAACGAAAACAGATTCGGGATTTTTCAACTAAAAACAACTTGAAACTCCAATTTCTTTTGAACATCAACGGAGCGGGGGAGCGAAATTTTCTTTATGAGTTTTCGGCGCGCACTATTGAGCAAGTGAAGTATTTTAGATCCCCGATCCATCTGGATGTCTATTGACTCAACTCATTGGCGGCCGTCAAGCAAGAAAATATTTCAAATATTCGGTAGCTGATTGCATTTTGATAAAATAAACGCTGGTGCAGCTTCTCGGTGTTGAACGAAGTCAAAGCCCGCTAACATCAGACTGAACCGCCAAACGCCTTGCCCGCGTTGGATGACATCCGGCACAAGAGCGGAAAGGTATCATCGAAAAATCAAAGGAAACCACCTTAATTATTGAGGAACAAGCTGATAAAACCGCTGCGTGCTTGATGGGTTCCAGTTGAAAAAGTCGCAAATTGCGCCGCTGTTGGTTACAACAAACAGCGTGACCCAATTCGACAAATTTGTCGAGGTCTGGAAGTTGTAAAGCGAACCAGCCGAACTGTCCAAAGGCCAATCGAAGTCTTGCGGAGAAGCCAACCACCAATAATAAGCGCCAATTTCCAACGACATCCGGAAGGTCATTTGATTGGCGCCAGTGGACAGGGCGGGATAAACGACCGGAGTGTTGGATGAACCATCAAAAGTTCCCCACAAAAATGTGTAATCATCAGCAGACTCGTCTGGCATGGAATTCTCATGCCAAAACGTTTGGCCAGCGATGTTGTAGGTGATGGTTATGGCAGGTTGAATTATGCCTGGCCCGGCTCCATGTGGATTGCCATTCAGGCTCGCGTTGTTGATCCAGTTGGTTGTCCCCGTCTGGCAGACATCCGGGCTGGAAAGCTGTTCGTGTAAGTCCTTCGCAGTGAACAGAAAGTCTGGCTGAGAAATTACACGAGCGAGTTGCTGCTGCATCAAAACGCCATTGGTAATGTAGGCGTCAGTGAACTGATTGGTCATCAGCAAGAATGCGCCCGTCAACGAATCCACCGGTTGCGGGACAAAGGTGATTCTGTCAACGCCGGGCCGCCATGCGCCGTTCACAAACGAATTCGCGTTGGTACTAACGCCGAAAACTCCGGGTAACAAAGTTTCGAAATTGACATTGTTGGTGGAAAGTAAATAGCAAAGCCCGCCTACGTCGTCGTATGTTAAACCAGTATAAAATGCACCTGGAATCCAACTCTCGTCTGCCACTGCCGTATTGGGTGTGATGTTGGGATCAATGGAGTATATTTCCATGTAATTGCCAATGTCTGGGGGGCCGGTTACAACCCAACCGCCATATAGGATTTGATTTACATAGGTGCTGAAGTTGAGCGTCAGTGGATCGAAATTCCTCGGGACGATATAATCGGGAATGGCCCAAGTGCTCCAATAAATTTCGTTCTCCTCGTCGCCTGAAAGAAACTCGGGAGTCCACTGCTTTAACGCGAAAGTATATCGCTTTGGTTGTGCCAAACCCATTTGCTCCAGGAGCAAGGAAAGCGTTGTGGATTTTAAGTCGAAAAGAGACTGAGCTTGGGCTGTGTAGTTGATTTCCTGCGAAGCAAATGGATAGTTGGTAAATACAATCTGCGAAGCCGCCGGCAGATTATTCAGAATTTGAATGGCGCTTTCCACCGCAGCCACGCCGTTCGTCCCAAAATAATTGAGAAATGACTGGTCGAAGCCGTAAGTAACCAGCGGCACATTCCAGCGGTATGCGCAGCCAATGTCCATCGGCCCTCCAATGTCCGCAGGATGCACGCTGACCTCCGGCGAATACAGAGAACCTGGTACAACAACAGAGCCTTGCTTAAAACCATTCGTTTTTTCCATCCACGGCTCGTACGGGCCAAGCAGCGAGAAGGCGCATGCGGACAGGGTGGTCAAAACGGGGAGAACCGCCAAAAAGAAGCTGATTTTAAGCTGCATTCTCATTAGTGCAAAAGGTATTCTTTTCCCAGGCGTTTGGCAAATCCAAAATCATTCGCTGCCTGACATCCGTTGCCATAATTCCACTGCCGGTTGAAAATCTGGTTGAATCTTCAATGCCCGGTTCACGGCAGTTGTTGCCTCGTCGTTGCGTCCGTGACGCAACAGAATCATCGCCCGCACAAACGGAATGTGCGGATCATCCGGCACCTCCGCTTCCGCGTGGTCGAGAGTCTTTAGCGCTTCTCCAAACTGTCCCAACTGGTCTTGCACCTGTGCCTGCGTACAAAAAAATGGTGGAGAAATCGGGTCCCAAGCCGTCGCCTTCTTAAGGTGTGCCAACGCCTCAGTTGGTTGCTGCCGGGAAAGCGAAAACAGCGCCGCCTCAAATTGTCCCGTTGGCTGGTCAGCTTCCAAATCCAGCATACGTTGCAAGTCCTGCCCCGCGCGGCTCTGCAAATTCAATGTCGCCCGCAATACCCATGCCGCCGCCACCCGCACATTCCGCACCGGATCATTCAACATCTCATTCAATGCCTCCAAAATATTCGTGTCAGCCAGCGCCGATTCCAAAGACCGCACCGCCCGTTCCCGCACTAGTGGATGTTCATTTTTTAATTGTGCCAGTAGCGCAGTCTTGATTACCGGTTCATCCGCCCACCGTTCAAGAAAAGTTGCCGCTACCGCCCGCCAATACGGACTTTGATTGGTGTCTGCGAGCAGCCCAATCAGTTTGTCCCCGGCCTTGCCGGCTTCCGCCGCTGCAATCCAGCGTGCCCGTGTACGGCTGAAACGGTTCATGTTCGTGCCATACCAGGCGTCCGTATATTTCACTGCCCAATCCGTTGTTTGGTCAGCATGGCAGCGGTTGCAGGCGTTTGGGATGTTCAACTCTTTTGTCAATAGCGGGTCGGCAATAGTAAAACCATGATCGTGCCGTGGGTGCCGTTGCATATATACTGTCACCGGCATGTGGCAAGCGGCGCATTCGGCGCCCTTGTCCGTGAGTTTGTGATGACCATGCGCGGCAGGGTCAATCACGGGAGCTTTGGGATTGCCGCCATTGTGGCATTTGAGGCAGAGGTCATTGCCTTTGAGTTGCGGTTTGGTTACATCGCGTGTATGGCAGTCGATGCAGGTCACACCAGCATCGTACATCTTGCTGCTGAGGAACGAGCTAAACTCGTAATCCTCATCTTTCACCTGGCCATCGGGATACCAGCGCACTGAATTATCCAAAATGTCGAGCGTATAACGGTCGAAAAAAGAATCGCCCGGAACAAAATCGCCGGTCAAGTCCGTGTTGCGCGAATGACAAGAACCGCACATGCCCATAAGCCGTGCCGATGACAGGGGCGCAACTGTGGGGTCGGGCAGCGTGGATTTGGGATGCGCCCGTTGCCAATCCAGATGCTTTTGCAAGGGACCATGACATGCTTCACAGTT